>SWCF01000869.1_pt1 | contig 262640 bp, 218 predicted proteins | sample 4690081 | NCBI WGS metagenome assembly SWCF01 (sample SAMN10267280, study PRJNA491770) | bioreactor metagenome | isolation source: DHS bioreactor inoculated with | place: Japan: off Shimokita Peninsula
ACCAAACTCGCGGAAGGCTGCATCCAGAACGGGCCAGACATGGGTCGGGTCGGGTCGGGTGACGGCAACCACCCGCAACAGATAGCGGCTCGCCTGGTCCTGCAGCGTAAAGGGATCGCAGCGGCGACCGTCACCGGTCCGGAACCAGCCCTTGAAGTCCATGCTCCACACGTCGTTGGGCTGGGCCTGGGCAAAGGGAGACACCGAACAAGGCGGCGCGCGGCGGCGGCGTTTGCGCGCAACGCTCAAGCCTTCCCGGCGCAGCAACTCGCCGATCGTCGAAGCGGCCGGAACCATAATCGCCGGATCGGCATGCGCCTGAAGAAAGGCGCGCAGTTTCTTCGGACCCCAACTCGGATATCGCCGGCGCAACCCAAGCACCGCCTCACGGGACGTCTCGGATAGTGCATGAGGACAATGATGCGGGGCGTGACTGCGCGGTGCCAAAGCCTCCGCACCACCCGATTGCCAGCGCCTCAGAACCTCATAACCAGTCTTCCGGCTGATCCCGAACTGACGGCAAAGCTCCGACATCGACACATCTCCGCGCTCCAGAAAAACACAGAACCGGACACGCTCATCCATCGCACAGGTCTCCCGAAATCCCATACCCCGAACCTCCTTCGTTCGGGATAAGTCTGACCTGTTACCCATCCTCCCGGATAGAACTGTTACCAATCATACCGGTTCGTACCGCGGACATCTCCCCCTCAAGGGGGGAGACTGGAGTGTGCGGCATTGCTGTCATCAATTAACGCGACAGAGCCGCCCGCTAAGGCGGGCGGAAGTCGATTTGAAAAGTCTCAGACCTTCCCCTGCCGCTTCAGTTCAACATAGGTGTCGTCCAACGTCTTGCGAGCGATGGCGACGAGCTGATCCGCTTCGTCTTGGGAGAGCACCAGTGGCGGGGAAATGATCATGCTGTCGCGCACCGCGCGCATGACCATGCCATTGTTGAAGGAGATGTCGCGGCAGAGGGTGCCGACGGTTCCCTCGTTGGCGAATTTCTTTGCCCGGTCGCCCTTTACAGGCACCAGTTCCAGTGCGCCCATCAGGCCTTTCATGCGGGCTTCGCCGACCAGCGGATGGTCGCCGAGCGCCGTCCAGCGCTTTTGCAGGTAGGGGCCGATGTCGTCGGCGACATAGTCCACCAGCTTTTCCTGCTGCATGATTTCCAGGTTGGCGAGCGCTGCGGCTGCACAGGCCGGGTGACCGGAATAGGTGTAGCCGTGGTAGAATTCGCCGCCCTTGTCGATCAGGCCTTCGGCGACCCGATCGGAGACCAGCACGCCGCCCATGGGCAGGTAGCCCGAAGTGAGGCCCTTGGCGATCGGCATCAGGTCCGGCTTGAGGTCGTAGGTGTCGGAGCCGAACCAGGTGCCGAGCCGGCCGAAGCCGCAGATCACCTCGTCGACGACCAGCAGGATGTCCCGCTCCGCCAGGATCTTCTTGATTTCCGGCCAGTAGGTGTCCGGCGGAATGATGACGCCGCCGGCCCCCTGGATCGGTTCGGCAATGAAGGCGGCGACCTTGTCCTCGCCGATCTCGTCGATCTTCTCGGCCAGCTTGCGCGCCACCTGAACGCCGAACTCCTCCGGGCTCATGTCACCGCCCTCGCCGAACCAGTAGGGTTGGTCGATGTGGTGGACGCCCGGAACCGGCAGGTCGCCCTGACCGTGCATGGCCTTCATGCCGCCGAGGCTGGTGCCGGCCAGCGTCGAGCCGTGATAGCCGTTCCAGCGACCGATGATCGCCTTTTTCTCCGGCTTGCCCATCTGGTCCCAATAGTAACGGGCCATGCGGAAGACGGTGTCGTTTGCCTCCGAACCCGACGAGCAGTAGAACACCCGGTTCATGTGCGCCGGCGCCAGTTCGGCGAGCTTTTCGGAAAGCGCGACCGCGGGCGGATGGGTCGTCTTGAAGAAGGTGTTGTAATAGGACAGCTCGCTCATCTGGCGATGGACGGCATCGGCGATCTCCTGCCGGCCGTGGCCGACCTGCACGCACCACAGTCCCGCCATGCCGTCGAGGATGCGGTTGCCGTCGGAATCCGTCAGCCAGACGCCGTCCGCATGGGTAATGATCCGGCTGCCTTCCGCATTCAGCGCCTTGGTATCCGTGAACGGATGGATGTGGTGCGCAGCATCGGCTGCCCGCAAGGCGGCGGTCGGATAGATGTTGGATACAGCCGTCATTGGTAACTCCGTTGGCGAAAGACTTGGGATGATCCGAAAGGCTTCGGATCAGACGTTGAGCAGGAGGTATTCCCGCTCCCAGGGACTGATGACCGACATGAAGGTCTCGAATTCTTCATGTTTGATCGCGCGGTAGGTGGCGACGAATTTCTCGCCGAAGACCTCGATGATGTCGGAATTGTTCTCAAACAAGGCCAGGGCTTCGGGGAGGCCCCGCGGCAGGGCTTTTTGCAAGTGCCCGCAGCTGGTGGTTTGCGGTGCGTCCGGTTTCAGTCCCTTGACGATGCCCAGGTAACCGCAGGTAAGCGAGGCCGCGATGGCGAGATAGGGGTTCGCATCCGATCCCGGCACCCGGTTTTCAAGGCGCCTGGCCTGGGCGTCCGAGTAGGGCACACGCAAACCGACCGTCCGGTTGTCATAGCCCCAGTAGACATTCACCGGTGACGTCGAATTGCGGGCAAAGCGCCGGTAGGAATTGACGAACGGCGCCATGATGCAGGTGACATAGGGCAGATATTTCTGGTGCCCGGCAATGAAGGAGAGGAACTCCGGCGTTTCCTCTGCGTTTTCGCCTGCGAAAATGTTCTTGCCTGTTTCCTTGTCGATCACCGACTGGTGGATATGCATGGCCGAGCCGGGCTGGTTCGACATCGGCTTGGACATGAAGGTCGCATACATGTCGTGGCGCAGTGCCGCCTCGCGGATCGTGCGCTTGAACAGGAACACCTGGTCGGCGAGTTCGAGAGGATTGCCGTGGCGCAGGTTGATCTCCATCTGCGCGGCGCCCTCTTCGTGGATGAGGGTGTCGATCTCAAGTCCCTGCTGTTCCGACAGGTCGTAGATGTCGTCGATGAGATCGTCGTATTCGTTGAGCGCGGAGATCGAATAGGACTGACGGCCGACTTCAGGCCGTCCGGAGCGGCCGGTCGGCGGTTCGAGCGGATAGTCCGGGTCGGTATTGGGCTTGACCAGGTAGAACTCGATTTCCGGCGCGATCACCGGCTCCCAGCCCTTTTCGGCGTAGAGCGCCAGGACGCGCTTGAGCACATTGCGCGGGGCGGTTTCCACCGGCGCGCCTTCCCGCGTGTAAGCATCGTGAATGAGCTGCGCGGTCGGATCCGTTTCCCAGGGCACCGAGGTGAGGGTGGCGTAATCGGGGCGGAAATAAAGGTCGCCGTCGATCGGATTGTGTTGAAAGCGCTCGTCGTCTTCCGGATAGCTGCCTGAAATCGTCTGGGCGAAGATCGACGCGGGCATGGTCATGACCGAACCGGAGAAGAATTTTTCCGAGGGCATCATTTTGCCGCGGGCAACGCCTGCGAGATCGGGGACCACGCATTCGATGTCCTGGATGTTGCGCTGCCGCAGCCAGGTGCGAGCCGCCTCCATGTCGACGACGCCGCGCAGGCTGTCATTGTTGGAGTTTTCAGGGTCGTTGGTCTCTTTGCTCACTTCAGGGCTCACATCAGGCTCCAGGGTTTCAGCGCAGGAATTTGAAGCGGATGTCACCGCTTCGGTGGCGGCATCAGCTTACCCGCGGGGCCGCGGTTTTGGCACCGGTTCGAATGTCCTGCGTTCTGATTATTTTGTGATCACAAATTTCACAAGTCAATGGACAAGATTGCACGGGGAGGAAAGAAGGAGGCTATTCGGACGTCAACCCGTCCCGTCCGAGCATGCCCATTCCCTCCTTGATGTCGCTCGCAATCGCCCTGCGCAGGGCGGCAGCATCCCGGTCCCGTATCGCCTTGGTGGCCTCCTTGTGCCAGTCGATCAGATTGGCCGTGCCTACCCGGCCGTAGACCATGCGCATGAACGGAGCGAACTGGAGCCAGAGGCTCTCGGCGAGCGGCAGCAGGATTTCGGAAGGCGAGGACGAGTAGATCCGGAAATGAAACAGGTGGTTGAGACGCATATAGGCTTCCGCATCACCGGTGCCGATCGATGCATCGATTTCCAGATCGATATCCTCCAGCGTTTTCGCATCCCGTTGTGTCAAGTGGGGCATGGCCATTTCGGCCAGTTCGGGTTCCAGAAGAAGGCGCGCCTTGAGGATTTCGTCGAACCGGGCCGCGGTCATCTCCGGTACCTGGACCCGGCCGTTGGGGCGCACGATCAGGGCATTCTCGGCAGCCAGTCTTTGCAGGACCTCGCGCACGGGCATTGGGCTGACGCCCAGCTCCTGGGCAAGACCGCGCAAGGTCACGGCCTTGCCTGGGATGAACCGTCCCGTCAGCAACGCTGTCCGGACAGCATGGTCGACCTGATCGCGGGTGGCGCCCCGCCCTGAGCGGGGAGCGGAATTGCCTGTCGGAAGGTTTGTTCTGACCTCCTGGCCCAATGCGGTTGTCCTCTTTTTCGTCACGCCTTGGCGCGAAATTGCACAGCCGTCCCAAGATGGCGGTCTTGACAGGCTTCCGTGAAAGTGATCACATTTTTAGGCAAAGCGCAAATGGCCGGCTGAAAAGGATACGCGTGCCTGAATGGTAGAAATGCCCCACCAAGTGCTGGAGCACCCGGCGGAACCCGGCTGGAAAGCCGGTGTCCATGAGTTCCTTGACGAGCACCCGGACCTGGACACCGTGGAAGTCGTTCTTCCGGACACGAATGGAGTTCTGCGCGGCAAATGGCTGCCCGGTGCGGCGGTCCGGAAAGTTTTCGATGACGGCGTCGCCTTTCCGTTTTCCCTATATGGACTCGACGTCTGGGGCCGGGAGGTGGAATCGACCGGCATGCATCTGGAGACCGGCGACAAGGACGGGGTCTGCTGGCCGATCCCCGAAACCCTGAAGCTGGTGCCCTGGGCGGAGCGCAAGACGGCACAGGTTCTCCTGTCCATGTACGACCGGGACGGCGAACCGTTTCTCGCCGACCCCCGCCATGTGCTCAAGCGCATGGTCGACAAGCTGGCCGATTTCGGTGTCACCGCGACCTGCGCCTACGAGCTGGAATTCTATCTGTTTGAGGAAAGCGACGGCGACTGGACCGAACAGCCGAAGCCGCTGTTTTCCACCCACCGCGGCCCGGCCCGTCAGAACATGTATGCCCTGTCGGATCTCGAAGCGCTGCTGCCGGTGGTCGACGACCTGCGACGGGCGGCCGATCTGCAGGGCATTCCCGCCGATGCGGCGGTGTCCGAAGCCGCTCCGGGACAGTTCGAACTCAATCTGCATCACCGCCGGGACCCGCTTCTCGCAGCCGACGATGCGGTGCTGCTGCGCAGGCTGGTGGCCGGGGTCGCACGCAAGCACGAATTGAAGGCCTCCTTCATGGCCAAGCCGTTCGTGGAATGGCCGGGCAACGGCATGCATGTTCATGTCTCCATGGAGAACAAGGACGGAAACCTCTTCGCCTGCCCGGAAAAGGGCGCGGACCGGCTGGGATATGCCATCAACGGGTTGCTCGAGACCATGCCGGAAGCCCTGCTTCTGTTCACCTCGACCTTCAACGGCTTTCGCCGGATGCAGCCCGGTTCCTATGCGCCGACGTCGATCTGTTGGGGCTATGACAACCGCTCCGTCGCCCTTCGGGTTCCCGCCAGCAGCCCGGAAGCGGCGCGGGTGGAGCACCGCATCGCCGGTGCCGATGCCAACCCCTATCTGGTGCTGACCGGAATTTTGGCGGGCATGCTGGAGGGGCTCAAGGCCGAGATCGCGCCGCCGCCGCCGGTCATGGGCAATGCCTACGAGAAGAAGCACAAACGCCTGACGCCCTGGATGGACGAGGCCATCGATGCCTTCGAGGCGTCCGAGCGCATGAAGGAAGCGGTCGGGCCGGAAATGCACAAGGTGCTGACGGAAATCAAAAGGGAAGAACTGAACGAATTCGGCCGCGAAATTTCGCCGCTGGAGCGCCAGACATATCTGTGAGCAAATATGCCTCTGGACAAAAAACGGCATGTCTGCGGATAGTGGGATTTAGGGAACTGATCCCGGTGTTTGCCGATTTGCGGGTTGCGGTGGGATCACCGGACAAACAACATCCTGACTCTCGGACGGTGTAAACGTTGGGACGTGATCGCCGGAAGGGACGTCGGACAAGCAACAGAGAAGGCCGGGAAAACGGCTGAGAGTGTTACATTCTGGAGTGGAGTTGAAATCATGATCAAGACCATCCTGTCGGGCGCCGCCCTGCTGAGCCTTCTTGCCGGCTCGGCCATGGCGCAGGACCGCGTCGTCAACGTTTATAACTGGTCGGACTATATCGACGAGTCGATCCTTGAGGACTTTACCAAGGAAACCGGCATCAAGGTCGTCTACGACGTCTTCGACAGCAACGAGATCCTGGAAACCAAGCTGCTCGCCGGCGGCACGGGCTATGACGTCGTGGTTCCGACCGGGTCCTTCCTGTCGCGCCAGATCAAGGCCGGCGTGTTCGAGAAGCTCGACAAGTCCAAGCTGCCCAACCTGAAGAACATGTGGAAGGAAATCGAGGAGCGGGTCCAGAAATACGATCCGGGCAACGATTACTCCATCAACTACATGTGGGGCACCACCGGTATCGGCTATAATGTCGACAAGGTGAAGGCCGCCCTCGGCGACGATGCGCCGGTCGACAGCATGGCAATCGTCTTCGATCCGAAAAACATGGAGAAGCTGAAGGACTGCGGTGTCTTCATGCTGGATGCTCCGACCGAATTGATCCCGGCCGCACTGAACTATCTCGGCTTGGACCCGGACAGCAAGGACCCGGCGGACATCGAAAAGGCCGGTGAACTCCTGAAAAGCGTTCGTCCCTACATCCAGAAATTCCATTCGTCGGAATACATCAACGCCCTTGCCAACGGCGACATCTGTCTCGCCATTGGCTGGTCCGGGGACGTTCTGCAGGCGCGTGATCGTGCGGCGGAAGCCGACAACGGCGTGACCGTGGAATATTCGATCCCGAAGGAAGGCGCGCTGATGTGGTTCGACCAGATGGCGATCCCCGCCGATGCGCCTCACAAGGCGGAAGCGCTTGAGTTCCTGAACTACATCATGCGCCCGGAAGTCATGGCCAAGGCATCGAATTATGTCTACTACGCCAACGGCAACAAGGCCTCCCAGGAGTTCCTGAACGAAGACGTGATCGGCGATCCCGCGATCTACCCGAGCGAGGAGACGGTGAAGAACCTTTACACCGTGACCGCCTATCCGCCGAAGGTGAACCGCATCGTGACCCGCGTCTGGACGTCGGTCAAAAGCGGTCAGTAACACGCATCCGGACAGGGCCTGCATTTTGCAGGCCCTGTCTTTTTCGGGGATAAAATCGGGGGCAGGATTTTGGCCAAGAAACCGATCGGTCCGGTGCGTCGCGTGTTCGCGCCGTGGAATGACGCCAATGCGGTGCCGTTCATCGAGTTCCGGAATGTCACCAAGCGGTTCGGTGATTTTACCGCCGTCAACAATCTGAGTCTGAAGGTCTACGAGCGCGAGTTCTTTGCTCTGCTCGGCGGATCGGGCTGCGGCAAGACCACCCTGATGCGCATGCTCGGCGGTTTTGAGACGCCCACGGAAGGCCAGATCCTCCTGGAAGGTCAGGACCTTGCCGGCGTGCCGCCGTTCCGGCGGCCGACCAACATGATGTTCCAGTCCTATGCCCTGTTCCCGCACATGAGCGTGGAGGCGAATATCGCCTTCGGCCTGAAGCAGGACAAGATGGCGAAGGCGGATATCGAGGAGCGGGTCCAGGAAATGCTGCGGCTGACCAAGCTGCAGCCCTTCGCCAAGCGCAAGCCGCATCAGCTTTCCGGCGGCCAGCGCCAGCGCGTGGCGCTCGCCCGGTCTCTTGCCAAGAAGCCGAAGGTGTTGCTGCTCGACGAACCGCTCGGCGCGCTCGACAAGAAGCTGCGCGAGGAAACACAGTTTGAGCTGACGGCCCTTCAGGAAAGCCTGAAGATGACCTTCATGATCGTCACCCACGACCAGGAAGAGGCCATGACGGTGGCGGACCGCATCGCGGTCATGGAAGCCGGTGAGATCATTCAGGTCGCCACGCCCTCCGAAATCTACGAAACCCCCAATTCCCGCTTCGTGGCCGACTTCATCGGCGATGTGAACCTGATCGAGGCGAAGGTCATGGAGACCTCCGACGCGGGGACGAAACTCCAGGCGATCGCGGAGGATTTCCGGATCGAGACCAGCCAGTCGGTCGACGTGAACGTCGGTGACACTGTCTGGTACGCGATCCGCCCGGAAAAGATCCGGATCGCTCTCGGCGAGGAGCCGCTGAACAAGGTCAACGCCACCGGCGCCGTCGTCTGGGATATCGCCTATCTGGGCGACGTTTCCATCTTCCACAGCAAGGTGGGCACGGACCACACGCTGCGGTCCACGGTCGCCAATGTCACACGGCTCGTCGAACGCCCGATTTCCTGGGACGAAAAGGTGGTCCTGTCCTGGGATGGCGACGCCGGCGTGATCCTGACATCGTGACGGGCCGGAGGGATCTCAGGATGCAGGGTTTGGCCGAATCGACTTCGTCATTCCAGACAAGCGCAGCCAAGCTGCGTGCCGATCTGGTATCCAGATATCAGCCGCGCTTTAGCGCGCCGGATCTCAGTTTGAAAGCGGTGCTCCCTTGCGCTCGCTCCGTCAGCCGGATCTCGGATCTCGCGATGGCGCTTGCGCGCCACACGGTCTGGAATGACGGGATAATGATGGCTTCGCAAAACGGGGGGAGGGCGCGACCATGAGCATCGACACATCCGCCAAACCGAAGCGCTCCATCAGCGGCAGGCTGCTGATCGCCGTCCCTTACGCCTGGCTACTGGTGTTTTTCCTGGCGCCGTTCTTCATCGTCTTCAAGATCTCCCTGTCGGAAGTGGCGATCGCGATCCCGCCTTACCTGCCGACCTTCGACATCGCGGCCGGGTGGCAGGATTTTTGGGACGGTCTGTCCCAGCTTTCCTTCGAGAATTACATCTGGCTGACCGAGGACGCGCTTTACTGGAAATCCTATCTTTCCAGCGTGACCATCGCGGGCATCTCGACCCTGTTGACGCTCCTGGTGGGGTATCCGATCGCCTATGGCATGGCCCGTTGCCCCAAGGCGTGGCGGCCGACGCTGCTGATGCTGGTGATCCTGCCGTTCTGGACCAGCTTCCTGATCCGCGTCTATGCCTGGATCGGTATCCTGAAGAACGAGGGCCTGCTCAATCAGGTGCTGCTCTGGCTCGGCGTCATCGACCAGCCTCTCGTCATCCTGAACACCAACATCGCGGTCTATATCGGCATCGTCTATTCCTATCTGCCGTTCCTGGTGCTGCCGCTTTATGCGAACCTGGAAAAGCTGGACGAGAGCCTCCTGGAGGCGGCCGAGGATCTCGGCTGCCCGGCCTGGAAGGCCTTCTGGAAGATCACCCTGCCGCTGTCGCTGCCCGGTGTCATCGCGGGCTGTTTCCTGGTGTTCATTCCCGCGGTCGGCGAATTCGTGATCCCGGATCTCCTAGGCGGATCCAACACGCTGATGATCGGCAAGACCCTGTGGGTGGAGTTCTTTGCCAACCGCGACTGGCCGGTGTCGTCGGCGGTCGCGGTGATCCTGCTCCTGCTTCTGGTGATCCCGATCGTTCTGTTCCAGAACCAGCAGCAGAAATTGGGGGAGAAGGACGCATGAGAAACGGCCCGACCTGGTTCAACGTCACCTCCATCGCCCTCGGCTTTTCGTTCCTCTATCTGCCGATCGTGCTGTTGGTGATCTTCTCGTTCAACGAGTCCCGTCTGGTGACCGTTTGGGGCGGGTTCTCCACCAAGTGGTATGGCGAGCTCCTGAAGAACGATCAGTTGCTGTCGGCCGCCTGGGTGACCCTCAAGGTGGCGTTCCTCTCGGCCTCGCTGGCCACAGTTCTCGGCACTATGGCGGCCCTGGTCCTGGTCCGTTCGGGCCGGTTCGCCGGCCGGTCCCTGTTTTCGGGAATGATCTTTGCGCCGCTGGTGATGCCGGACGTGATCCTCGGCCTGTCGCTGCTGCTCCTGTTCGTCGCCATGGACCAGTCCCGCGGGTTCTGGACGGTCATGCTGGCTCATACGACCTTTGCCATGTGCTATGTGGCGGTCGTGGTCCAGTCGCGTCTCGTCGGCTTCGACAAGAGCATCGAGGAGGCAGCCGAGGACCTGGGCTGCCCGCCGGCAAAGACATTCTTCCTGATCACCCTGCCGATCATCCTGCCCGGCGTGATCGCCGGCTGGATGCTGGCCTTCACCCTGTCGCTCGACGATTTGGTGGTGGCGAGCTTTACGACGGGGCCGGGCGCGACCACGCTGCCGATGAAGATCTATTCCCAGGTCCGCCTTGGCGTGACGCCGGAAATCAACGCGGTGTGCACGATCCTGGTCAGTCTGGTGACCCTTGGCGTCATCGCCGCATCGATCGCGAGCAAACGCCAGCAGATCCAGCGCGAGCAGGACGAGCGGGCCGCCTTCGGCGCGGATTAGAAGCAGGTTCTATGCCCGCGGCGGGCGGACGACATAGATCAAGAGCCAGACCGGCACCACGATGAAGGCGCCGAGCACGATGTTGGGAATGGCCCAGTCGATGAAAAGCTGCAGGTAGATCCAGAGCTGCATCGGGCTGAGGCCGACGGTGTTCAGGATGGTTTCGGCGGAAATATTGAAAAAGGTCAGAATGGCGCCGACGATCAGTGAAGCCAGTGCGATCTTGAAAATGGTCGACAGGAACTGGATCACAGCAAGCTCTCGGGGCCTTCGGGTCTATGCAACATTCCGCACGTTAAGACATTACATACCATAACGCAGCGGCCTGAAAATGCTGCATTGCCGCCAATCCGGCTCTTCGAGAGTCTAAAAAGGTGAATTGGTAAATCCCGGCAGAGCCTGAATTTTTGGGCCGGCGCCTTTCGCAACCGCGAAGGAGGCCTTGACGGCGGGCGCCGCCTGCGGTCAATTGCCGGAATCCTGCCATGGAGTCTTCTGGGAGATTGGTATGAACAAGATATATCCGGACGCAGCCGCTGCGCTGGAAGGACTGGCGTTTGATGGGATGACCATCATGGCCGGCGGTTTCGGTCTGTGCGGCATTCCGGAAAACCTGATCACCGCGCTGCGGGATTCAGGCGCAAAGGACATCACCGCCATTTCGAACAATGCCGGTGTCGACGATTTCGGTCTCGGGCTGCTGCTCCAGACCCGCCAGATCAAGAAAATGGTTTCCTCCTATGTTGGCGAAAACGCCACCTTCGAGAAACAGTATCTGAACGGCGAGCTGGAACTGGAATTCAACCCGCAGGGCACCCTTGCCGAGCGCATCCGCGCCGGCGGCGCCGGGATCCCGGGCTTCTACACCAAGACCGGTGTCGGCACGCTGATCGCCGAGGGCAAGGAACACAAGGACTTCAACGGCGAGACCTACATCATGGAGACCGGTCTGGTCGCCGATGTCGCGCTCGTGAAGGCCTGGAAGGCCGATGCGGAAGGTAATCTCGTCTACCGCAAGACCGCCCGCAACTTCAATCCGATGATGGCAACCGCAGGCAAGGTGACCGTGGTCGAAGTCGAGCAGCTGGTGGAAACCGGCAGCCTCGATCCGGATCACATTCACACGCCGGGTATCTTCGTGGACCGCATCATTGTCGGCACCCACGAGAAGCGCATCGAAAAGCGCACCACGCGCGAAGCCTGAACGAGTTGAGGAGAAACGACAATGGCCTGGACACGTGACGAAATGGCCAAGCGGGCTGCGCAGGAGCTGCAGGATGGCTTTTATGTCAACCTCGGGATCGGCATCCCGACGCTGGTATCCAACTACATTCCCGAAGGCGTCCATGTGACGCTGCAGTCGGAAAACGGCATGCTCGGCATGGGCCCGTTCCCGACCGAGGACGAAATCGACGCCGACCTGATCAACGCCGGCAAGCAGACGATCACCGAACTGCCGCAGACGAGCTTCTTCTCGTCCGCCGACAGCTTCGCCATGGTCCGCGGCGGTCACATTAACCTGTCCATCCTGGGCGCCATGGAAGTCTCCGAAAAAGGCGACCTCGCCAACTGGATGATCCCGGGCAAGATGGTCAAGGGCATGGGCGGCGCCATGGACCTGGTGGCCGGCGTCAAGCGCGTGGTGGTGATCATGGATCACACCTCCAAGGCCGGCGATCCGAAGCTCCTGAAGGAATGCACCCTGCCGCTCACCGGCGTGCATTGCGTCGACCGGATCATCACCAACCTCGGTGTCTTCGACATCACCCCGCACGGCCTGTCGATCGTCGAACTGGCTCCGGACGTGACCGTGGAAGAGGTCAAGTCCAAGACGGAAGCGACCATCGTCTGAGGTTTCGGTGAATTGATGAGAATAAGAAGGCCCGCCGGTTTCGGCGGGCTTTTTTTGTTCAGGTTCTAGAGAAGGATAGCCCTGCACACGGTCGGGCGTGCTGTGGCAAGACAATCGCCTATGACGTCTGCCGCAATACTCATGCTATGGACTTGTGAGGGAAACGGCGAAGTTGTTAGAGGGCTGAGAATTCGTGCAGGCCGCAACGGACGAGAGAAATTTTGAATTTATCGGATATTTTCGAAAGGAATTGACCTGGTCGGAAATGCTGGATTTGAGTGCGGATATATTCGCTTTGTTTTCTGAGAATCCAGATGAGGTTTCCTATGCTATCGGAGATTACAATTACAAGAAGCTCAAATTCAGAAATGCGGTAAAAAGAAATATCGATCTGGATGCCGGTGAAGACAAGATTCTCAACATCGGCGTTCATCGGCATAAGGATCCGGATGAGGATGGGGAGGTGAATAAAAACTTCCCGCTATTTTCTGTAATATTTTCAAAGAAAAAAGATACATTCAAGGTTTATAATGCAATTAGAGTCGGTTTTTACCTCAATAGAATGGCAAATAAAAGAATAGAGAATATTTTTTGTGATTTGACGAACTTGATTTCGAGAAGAGGCTTAGGAGTGTATGGGTTTCTTGTGTACTCTCCTTTCAATGTGACCGGAATAGAATATTATCATGCATCGGTTCCAGATTTCGGTGAAAAGAAAGTCACGAACTTCGAAAAGTGCAAAGAGTTGGAAGAGGAGCTATTCTGGTTTGGCAACCGGTTGGCGAGGCCTGTCGAGTTGCTTGTCGAGCATGGATTTTTCAGAAATGTGTATCAATACAATATGATAAATGAGGTTCACATCAAGAACCTGAGGCGTTGTTTTCAATTCGAAAAACTGAGTATCCTGATAGGAACTCTCCGGGAGTTATCAAATCAGCAGTATATTTGGATGGTCCCTCAACAGGAGAGGGAAAAGGCTTTTACTGTTTTGAAAAGAGCTCATCTGACGCTGTATCGAAATTTCATAGCTCTCGAAGATGTTCTCTGTTATCCGGAAGATGCTTGATGGCCCGGATTCCGGATATTTTAAGAAACAAGCGCCTTGAGACCCTTCCGTCACGATTTCAAACCATACAACGGTCTGACGAAGGCACGGCTTCGCTCAACACACAACCATAGCCCCTGTGTCTCACTGCGTTCGCCCGGGGTGACAGCTTGAAGGAGCGTCAGTGGCTCTCCGGTCCCGGCTCGCGCTTCGCTTGGCCAGGATGACGATGGAGAGGGCGCGGCCTACTGCGCCGCTTCCGTCTCGCCGGCCTGCCGTTTCGACATCGGGCTGATCGGCGGGAAGTCCTCGCTCGTGATGGTCTCGTGTTCGAGAAGGAGCTGGGCGCCTTTCTCCAGATCCTCATGATGGCCTTTCAGGATCTTGATCGCGTTCTCGAAGGCGGCCTCGACCCGCTCGCGGATGGCGAGATCGACCTCGCGCATGGTTTCCTGGGAAACATCGACCATGTCAGCCACCGGCTGGCCCATGAACTGCTGGCGCTGCTGGGCGTAGATCCGGTTGCCCAGCTTGGCGTCCATGCCGTAGCGGGCGACCATCTCGCGGGCGATTTCGGTCGCCTTTTGCAGGTCGTCGGAGGCGCCGGTCGAGATCTGCTTGAAAATGATCTTTTCCGCTGCCCGGCCGCCCATCAGCACGGTCATCCGGTTTTCCAGGTCCATGGTCGACAACAGGAACCGGTCTTCGGTCGGCCTCTGGATCGTGTAGCCGAGAGCGCCGATGCCGCGCGGAATGATGGACACCTTGTGTACCGTATCGACGCCTTCCAGATTGGCGGCAACCAGCGCATGACCCATCTCGTGATAGGCGACCGTCTTGCGTTCCTGAGCCGACAGGACCCGGCTCCTCTTTTCGAGCCCGGCAATGACCCGCTCGATTGCCTCTGTGAAATCGGCGAGCGTCACCGAATTCGCGTTTCTGCGGGTTGCCAGAAGCGCGGCCTCGTTGATCAGCGTGGCAATATCCGCGCCGGTGAAGCCCGCCGTCAGCTGCGCCACCTGATCGAGATCGGCCGACGGATCCACCTTGATCTTCTGGATATGGACATCGAGGATTGCCCGACGCCCCTTCTTGTCCGGACGGTCGACCAGCACCTGCCGGTCGAAACGGCCGGCGCGCAACAGGGCCGGGTCGAGGATTTCGGGGCGGTTGGTGGCGGCCAGCAGGATTGTGCCGACCGACGGATCGAAGCCGTCAAGCTCGGTCAGCAACTGGTTCAGCGTCTGCTCCTTCTCGTCGTTCGCCATCATCGGGTTGGACCCGCGGGCGCGGCCGAGCGCGTCGAGCTCGTCGATGAAGATGATCGCGGGCGCCGCCTTGCGCGCCTGCTCGAACAGGTCGCGGACGCGGGCCGCACCGACACCGACGAACATTTCCACGAACTCGGAGCCGGAAATGGAGAAGAACGCCACATTGGCCTCACCGGCAACCGCCCTTGCCAGCAGCGTCTTGCCGGTTCCCGGAGGGCCGACCAGCAGGATGCCCTTCGGCACCCGCGCGCCCAGCCGGCCATAGGCCTTCGGATCGCGCAGGAAGTCGACCACTTCCTGCAGCTCGCGCTTGGCCTCGTCGACGCCGGCCACATCGTCGAAGGTGGTCTCGATGCCGCGTTCCACATAGACCTTGGCCTTGGATTTGCCGACGGTCATCATGCCGCCGAGCCCCTGCTTTTCGGCGATGCGGCGGATGAAGAACGCCCACAGGCCGAACAGGAGCAGCATGGGTACGATCCACGACAAGAGGTCGCGCACGAACGTGGACTGGATTACACCGGTGAACTTGACGTTGTATTTCGTCAGCTGCTCGGCAAGCGGCAGATCCACCCGGGTGGTGGTGAAATAGTCCTTGTTGTTGACCGGCTCGCGGAACTTGCCCTCGATCGTGTTTTCCTTGACCGCGATCTCGTCGATCTTGCCGTCTTTCAGATACTGCTCGAACTGGCTGTAGGGGATCGGCTCGATCGTCTTGTAGGCTTCCCACCAGCTCTGGAACAGGAACAGCGCCATGAGCGCGGCGAACGCGTACCAGAGATTGATTTGATGCTTTTTTTCCATTCCATTCACCGGTTCGTTCCTGGGGCCGCCCCGATAGAGGAACGGACGCCGCCGCTTGTCAATAACGCTGCTGTCCCGGAAGCGGGCTGGCCGGTCAGGCGGTCACGGCGCGTTCGCGCCGGGAAATCCTGGTTCTGAAGGACGATGCGCTTGTGCGCGCCAGATAGACCACCGGCAGCAGGCCGACCAGCACGATGGCGAGCGATGGCAGGGCCGCGTCCTCGAAGGCTTCTCGTGAAGCGGCCTCGAACACCGTGGTTGCCAGTGTTTCGAAGTTGAAGGGTCTAAGCAGGATCGTCGCCGGCAGTTCCTTCATGCAATCGACGAAGGTCAGAAGCAGCGCCGACAGCAGCACGGGGCGGATGATCGGCAGATGGATCTGGGTCAGCGTTTTGGTCGCGGTCCGTCCCAGCGTTCTGGCGGCCATGTCGAGATGGGGCGAGATCTTGCCGAACCCGCCCTCGACCTGGCCATATGAGACAGCCAGAAAGCGGACCATGTAGGCATAGATCAGCCCGGCTCCGCTGCCGAGTAACAAAAGACCGGTGCCGAAGCCGAACAGGGCCTTCATCTGTCCGTCGACAAAATTGTCGAGCGCTGCCAGCGGCACCAGAATGCCGACCGCCAGCACGGTCCCCGGAATGGCGTAGCCGATGGCGGCCAGCCGCACACCGAAACGCAGCACGGGGACGGCCTTCAGCCGCAGGGCATAGGCGAGCGCGACACTGACGATGACCGTCACCACCGATGCGATGGATGCAAGGCTGAGGCTGTTCCACATGGCGCTCAGGAAGGTCTCGCCGAAGAGATCCTCCAACCGCCGGCTCGCCCGGTCCGCCAGCAGCAACCCGGGAATGACGAAGCCGGCCAGAACCGGCAAAAAACAGAGCAGGAACGCGCCTGCCGCCCGCCATCCGGTCAGGTCGAAGCGGGCGGGCTGGCGGTGCTTGCTGCCGCCCTGGTCGAAGCGCTGCTTCCGCCGGCCGAACCGTTCCACCCACAGGAGCGCGAACACCATGACCAGCATGGCGAGCGCTAGCTGGGCCGCGCCGCCAAGGCTCGATCGGTTGAGCCAGGTGTCATAGACGGAAAAGGTCAGGGTCTTGACGCCGAAGAAGGTCACCGCGCCGATATCGTTGAGGCATTCCATCAACGCGAGCGAGACGCCGACGGCCGCCGCCGGACGGGCGAGCGGCAGGGCGATGCGAAAAAACAACCGGAAAGGGGAGGCGCCGAGGGTGCGCGACACGTCCAGGATCGAGGCGGACTGGATGAGGAAGCTCGCCCGCGTGGTCAGATAGACATAAGGATAGAGCACGGACCCCATGACGAAGATGGCGCCGCCGAGGGACCGGATTTCGGGAAACCAGTAGTCCCGGGACGTCTTGAACCCGAACAGGGCGCGAAGGGCCGACTGGACCGGCCCGGTATAGTCGAGCACCTCCACATAGGCGAAGGCGATGATGTAGGTCGGCACCGCAAGCGGGATCAGCAGAACCCAGTCCATGATCTTCTGGCCGGGAAAGCGGCACATGGTCGTCAGCCAGGCCGTTCCGATGCCGGTTGCCGCTGTCGTCAGTCCCACCCCGAGCATCAGGAGCACCGTCGTCCGCAGCGAGCGCGGCAGAACCGTCTCCAGCAGGTGACCCCAGACCTCGCTGGTCGGCGTGAACGCGATCCAGACGATGGAGGCCAGTGGCAGAAGCACCAGGGCAGCCACCGCGATCGCACCGAATTGCCAGCCGCGTTCGGATAGGGATGTTGTCAAGGGCCGTCAGTCTCCGGCTGCACCGATGGATCTGTATTTCTTTTTACTCAAGCCTAGTTAGCTGGCCTGTCGCGGAAATGCAAAAGGCGCGGTCTTGATTGGCGCGATGACTCCGATTTCATTTCCCGTCATTCCGGACAAGCGCAGCGAAGCTGCGTGCAGATCCGGAATCCAGATATCAGCCGCGCGTGAGCGCGTCATATTTTATATTGAAGAAGGTCCTCGCTTCGCTCGGGCTGTCAGCTGGATCCCAGATCAGCGTTCGGCCGTGCCTCACTTGTCTGGGATGACGGACCGAGGGGATCTCCCCGGCCCCGGCTCGCGCTTTCGCTTGGCCGGGGCGACTATGGAGAGGTTGAGGCTTGCTACAGCCTGACGGTCAGGTGGCCGGGCCGTCGTCGAAGCGGACGCGGTCGACCATCTCGCTGGCGGCCTTGCGGTATTTGGCAACGTCGCTGAGCGGCATGCTGTCCGGCTTCAGCGTTCCCCAGGCCTTGACCCGGTCGGAGACGGCGACACCTGGCGTGACCGGATATTCGAAGTTGGTTTCCGCATAGATTTCCTGCGCGTCGTGCGAGGTCAGGAATTCGATCAGCTTCAGGGCGTTGTCCTTGTTCGGCGCATGTTTCATCAGCACCACGCCGGACAGGTTCACGTGGCTGCCGCGGTCTTCCGAATTCGGGAAGATGATCCGCACGGAGGCCGCCCATTCCTTCTGTTCCGGTTCCTTGTCGTTGGTTTCCATCTTGCCCATGTAATAGGTGTTGCCGAGCGCGATGTCGCATTCGCCGGCAAAAATGGATTTCACCTGGGCCCGGTCGTTCCCGGCCGGTTTGCGCGCCAGGTTGTCCCGGACGGCTTCCAGCCATTTTTCCGTTTCCGCTTCGCCGTGATGGGCGATCATCGAGGCGATCAGGCCGATCGTGTAGTCGTGCTGTCCGGAGCGGGTGCAGATGCGGCCCTTCCATTTCGGATCGGCCAGTTCCTCATAGGTGATCTCCGTCTGATCGACCCGGTCCTTCGACGCGTAGATCACGCGTGCGCGGCTGGTCAGACCGACCCACAGACCGTCGGGGTCGCGGAACTCGGCGGGGATATTCGTCGACACGACCGTCGAATCGATCGGCGCGGCGATGCCGAGAGCCCTGGCGCCGTCCAGGCGGCCGATGTCCACGGTCATCATGACGTCGGCCGGGGAATTTTCCCCTTCCGCGGCGATCCGCTGGCCCAGGCCCTTGGAGGAAAAGACCACATTCGTCTTGATGCCGGTCTCCTCGGTGAAGGCGTCGAGCAGCGGCTGGATCAGGAACGGCTGGCGATAGGAATAGATATTGACTTCGCCGTCGGCGAGCGCCGGTGCGGCGGAAAAGAATGTAGAGGCAAGGGCGAACGCACCCGAAATTGCACACAGGTTCTTTTTCATCTTTGTCTTCTCTCAAGATCAAAGGACATCCAATCGGGTGTCCAAAGTTGATCGGTTTGCAAGTGTTGGAACGCCCTTCGTTCTGATGAACGCTGGATATTCCGTGCGCAGCCGCAGCCCCAACGGATGCGCGTTGATATTCTGGCCGCCGAGACTATGGAGTGGGGTCGGAGGAAAGTCAATAAACCTATTAAAATCAATAGTTTAGAATGATTCAAAACTAACAGGAGTATCAGACTCCGGTTTTCTGGATTTATAAATGAAAACAGGAGTTTGACACTCCTGTTTAAGTCTCGGAACCGTTTCAGATCCAGTCGAACACCCGTTTCAGAAAAGCCTGTCCGCCGGTCCTTTGCCATTCGCCGTGGGCCATGATCACCCGTTCCGGGTTCCAGGCGATCATCTGCTCGCGCGCGGCGCGGGCCTTGATCCGATCGGTGAACGACAGTCGCCATTCCAATGGTGCATAGCCTTTGGCCGTCGTGATGCCCCAGCGCCGGGCGATCCAGACCTGCCACGGCTTCCAGTGATGCTGCAGGAATGTCTCGCTGAAATTCTCCGAAAGGTCGGCGAGGATGACGGTTCGTGACGGGCGGTGGAAAAACACCAGTTCATCCATGAAGAACGAGCCGGAAAACCGGATCATCTCGATCACGCCCTGCCAGCTCTCCGGAACGTCCTTTACAAGCGCCGGCTGGAACTTGAGATCCCGCCGTTTGTCGATGGTCGTTTTCGGGCCCCAAAGCAGCGCATCCGGCCATTCCGCGGCCCAGTCCTGCAGATAAATGTGGTGGATCTTGTTCGGGCTGACGAGATGGCGCGGCGCGCCGAGCGCGGACACGGCAGCGCGCAGTTCCTCCGTCAGCCGGATCGGCGACCAGATCCACAAATCACCGTCCGGCAGGCGGGCGATGACGCTCCGGGTCGGATAGGGAAGCCCGTGGAACGAGACGATCTCCCCCTCCGCAATCCAGATGTCGGTATCGACCTGGATCAGCGGCGACATGCGCTTCTCCTATTCGGCCAGAACGCGCTGGGACGGGAAGGAGATTTCCACCAGGGTGCCCTGACCGGGGGTGGAATCGATATGGAAGCTTGCCCGGTTGGCTTCCACCAGCGCTTTCGTCAGCGGCAGGCCCAGGCCGGTGCCGCCGCCGTGACGCGCGGTGTGAACCTGGCGGAACGGTTCAAGGGCCGCTGCCAGATCCTTCGCCGACATGCCCGTTCCCGTATCGCGCACGCGCAGGTAAACCTCGCCGGTGTCCTCCAGCGCGGTGGAGACGATGACCTGGCCGCCCGACTTGTTGAACTTGATGGCGTTGGACAGGAGGTTGAGCACGATCTGGCGCATGGACCTCGGATCGGCGACCACGCTCGGCACTGAGTCCGGCAGGCTCGCGCGGATGATCACCCGCTCCCGGTTCGCCTGCGGCTGCATCAGCGCGACGCATTCGTTGATGACGTCATTGGCCGATACGGCGGAGAACCTGAGATCCAGCTTGCCGGCCTCGATCTTCGACAGGTCGAGAAGGTCGTTGATCAGGCTCATGATATGCGAGCCCGACGTGCGGATGTCCTTCAGGTATTCCTTGTAGCGGTCGTTGCCGATCGCGCCGAAGCGTTCCTCCATCATGACTTCGGAAAAGCCGATAATGGCATTCAGCGGGGTGCGGATCTCGTGGCTGATCTTCGCCAGGAAATCGGATTTCTGCGAGCTGGCGTTTTCCGCCTGGCGTTTGGCCTCGGTGAGTTCCTCCTCGGCCTTTTTCCAGTGAGTGATGTCGCGCAGCACCGCGCAGAACTTGGCATCGCCGTTACCGGACGTGATCCGTCCGATGGTCATGAACAGCGGGATCAGCCCACCGCCGGAGACCCGTCCCAGAACCTCGCGGCCGTCATTGAGAATGCTTGCCACGCCGTTGCGGGCCAGCCCGTCCAGATAGTCCAGGGCCGCGCGATGGCTTTCCGGGGCCAGATAGTCGGTAAGTGGAGCGCCTACGATGTCGGTCCGGCTCGCACTGAACAGCGCCTCCGCGGATCGGTTCGCTTTCGTGATCGTGCCATGGGCATCGATGACGAGGACCCCGTCGGTCGCCGTCTCCAGAATGGCATCCATTTCGGAGATCAGAGCCTGCGCCTTCTGCAGTTCCGGTGTCGGGTCCTCCGGAACCAGTGCGGGAACCGCCATCGGTGCTGCCGGTTTTGCCGGGCGCTCGGTAATGGAAATCATCAGGCCGCGTCCGCCGTTCCAGGGAACGGAATGCATGCGCGCGTCGACGGCCCGGGACCCGCCGCCGGCCAGCCGGACCTTCAGCATTCCGTCGACAACGCCGTCCATGCCTTCCGCGTCGGGCAGGTTGTCTTCCGTATGGTCGGCGAAGACGGCTTCCAGTCCGCCGGCCTCGCCAAGCGCGGCCAGATCCGGGTAGCCGAGTAGATCGAGAAGCGTGTCGTTGGCGTAAAGCACCTCGCGGTCGCTCGCAATCGCAATGCCGATCGGCAGGCGGTCGAGCAGGCGCGGGTGGATCGGACCGGCCGATCGGTCCACGTTCAGTCCCGCCGCCGTTTCCAGCGCCTCCGCCTCTTCGTTCGGGCCGTCCTCCTCGAAGTCGCCTTCGAGCCGCGCCCCCAGGGCCTCCGCGATCTTGCGGAAAGCCTCCCGTTCCGGTTTGGACAGGCGCGAGGTGTCGACGGGCACGAGACGGGGCCGGCTGCGTCCGGTAAGGCGAACCACTTTGGCGTCGTCCTCGGCGACCGGAGCGGGCGGAGCCGCAGGGCCTGACGGTTCCTTCGGCGGTCCGTCGCCGGTGACCAGGGTCAGCTGTGCGGACGTCCCCTTGTCCTTTACGGGTTTTTCCTCTTCCAGGCCCAGATCGAGTTCGACCTCCTTGAAGGCCGCGGTTTCATCGAAGAACTGGCGTTCATCGTCGGCAACGGTCTCGGCCTCTGCTTCTCCGGTCCGGTTATCAAGCTCTCCGGTCTGATCCTCACCGAGGTCTGCAGAACTTTCAGCGATCGGTTCGGCCGGCTCTTCGTCCACGGTAGCGGTCGGTTCCGGTTCCAGGGGCGGGGTTTCATCCTCGATGGCGAAACGGCTGACGTCGGACATCTGCTTGCGCTTCTGGTCGTAGGACTTGGCAAGGGTCTTGACCGCGGTTTCGATTTCAGCCGGCTTCAGTGGGGACGGGCCGGAAATACCCAGCGGCTCGCCGTCGGCTGCGGGTTCGGAGGGCGTTTCCTCCCATTTGTAGTCCGGAACGGCTTCCTCCGAAACGGTCGCTTCGGGGTCCGCCGGGCTCTCTACCGTGGTGACCTGCGCCGGGGCGGTCTCAGCCCTGTCGGCGGTTGCCTCACCTTCAGCCTCTAGGGCTGTTTCGTCTTCAGGTGCGTCTTCGTTGTCCTGGACGATTGCGGCGTCCGGTTCTTCCGTTTCCGTCGCTTCCGGCTGCGTCTCGCCCGCCTTCGGCGTCAGCCCTCCGACAATGGCGGCGACACTGGAGCCGAGAGAGTTCTCGCCGGAAAAGGCGTCGGGCTGCGCAGCCGGTGCTGCGACAGCCTCGGCTTCTTCCGCCGGTTGAACCGTGGTTGTCTCCTCTTCGGCGGGCTCTTCAGCCTCGGCGGCCGGCTCGTCTTCCGAGGACACCGGTTCTGTGGCGGATTCGGCCGCAGCCGGAATTTCAGCTTCGGTCGCCTCGGTTCCGATTTCCGGAGCTTCAGCTTCAGGGACGTCAACTTCGACCGCTTCAACTTCCGCCGCTTCCGCTTCCGGCGCGTTGCTCCCGGCTACGTCATGGAGCGGGGCTTCCGCATTGGCCGCCAAGGCTTCCGGCAACGCATCGGCAACCGGAAGGGAAGCGGGAAGCACCGGACCGTCCGGATCCTCGATGACGTCCGCACTCCGGCAGACGCCGAAACCGCGATAGCCTTCGAAGGCGCGGTTTCGGTTAAAGGCCGGCAGGGCGGCCATGTCGACGGGGACCCTCAGGGCCGCGCCGGAGACCGGCCAGTTGACGGTCTTGCCGCTCCAGGTGTCACGACGGTCGAGCGCTTTTGCGATCTTGCCGTTCTGGTCGATGCCGAAACTGTCGGAGATTTCCGCCCAGGTCCGGCCGACGATATCGGCGGCCGCCGGTCCCATCGTTTCGGCGAATTCATCGGAAATGAAGGTGACCCGCTGGTCGATATCCATCTGCCAGGCAAAACGGACCGGCCTGCGCCGGGCGACGAAATGAAAACTGTTGTCTTCCCTCGCTACCGGTGCGGCTTCTTTTGCCACCGGCGCTTCCGGAGCGGGTGCTGCTTCCTTTAAATCCTCCGCCGAAGCTTCGGCGTTCATTTCTCCGGCGGTTTCGCCGTCGCCGTCTTCTTCGCCGTCGATTTCGTCAGGCTCGTCCTCCAGCACGTCCTGGGCCCGCACCCAGAGGTTTCGGTCTTTGGAACTGTCTTCGGTTTGGTCAGCAGTCGCGTCTTGGGCTTCCGGAGCGGGAACCTCCGCGTGTGTTTCGCTGACGGCCGGTTCTTCGGACACCTCTTCAACGGCGGGCGGCATGTCTTCCAGGATGCCGTTTTCGACAAGCGCGAGCGTGCGCGACGGATCGAGGCGGAAGACGGCGCCATCGTGATACCCGTCATCCAGGCGCACAGGCGCAAAGCGGACGGTCTCGGAGCCTTCAAGCTTGGCCAATTCCGGTGCACCGGTCAGATCGCCGCTCCGGGCGCCGACGCTGCCGTCCGCTTCGATCAGAAAGGCGCTCCGGTCTGTTCCCGCCATCAGGTTCAGGAACGCCGGGAAGGGCGGTTCGGTCAACGCCAGCCCCTTGTCGCCGCAAACGATCAGGGCGGCGTCATGTCCGTCCGGCAGGACCAGCCGCTGGCACTGGCAGGTCAGAAGCAGGACCCGCAGGCCCCGGTAGAACCGGAGCCGGTCGATGCTCATGCGTTCCGTGTCGCCGGAGGTGGCTATGCGCGCGATGTGCGGGCGCGCGGGGGAGCGCGCCAGACCGCTCAGCCTCGAAAGTCCGGCGACGTCACGCACGGAAAAGAAAGATGCCCCGGCCGCATTCGCCCACAGGATCCGTCCCCCGTCGGCCGACCAGACCCATGCCGCGCGCGCATCCCCCGTCAGTTCCGAAAGTGCAGGAAGCGTGCTGAGCTCTATGAAGGTCTGCAGCTGGTTGTCCAAGGCTCAACTCCACGCGAGTTCGAGAGACGTCTGCGGGCGGTCAGGAGCTCCCGCACCTTACAAGTGGTAAACTCCCCGTTAATACCGCTAAAGGCCGGGGGCGTCCACGCCAAGTGCCGGTCATAAGGCACCCGAGTGAAGGCGTAGTTAATTGACATTGTCGGATTTGCCGTCGCCGCCGCGCCGTGCTACCAAAAATTGCGATGCGCCCGCTCCGGCGGGGGACGTTTCGCAAGGGCACGAGTTTTGAGGACCAGATCCATGGCGGCAGGTAAGAGTGGTTTTGAAATTCCCGAGCAGATGCGTGATTTCGCCGAAAAGAGCGTCGATCAGGCGCGCAAGGCTTTCGATGACTTCATGAACGTCACCCAACAGGCGGTCTCCAAGGTGGAGGATTCCGCCAGCGCGATGCAGACGGGTACGACCGACGTAAACCGCAAGGCGCTCACCTTTGCCGAAGAGCAGGTGGATGCGGCTTTCAAGTTCGCCCAGGATATGGTTCGGGCAAAGGACGTGGAAGAAATGATGTCCCTGCAGCAGGGCTATCTGCGCAAGCAGATGGAAACGCTCGGCGAGCAGGCCCGCGATCTCAGCGATTCTGCGACCAAGGCTGCTCAGGATGCGGCCAAGTCCGCCAAGAGCTGACGCTTTATACCGATCCGGTTTTCAGCGGATCCGAGGAATGAACAGATGCGCCGGTTCGACCGGCGCGTTTGCGTTTTAAGGGCGGAAATTTTTTTCTGAAAAGAGCGCGCGGAAAATTCAGCCGCTATTTCAACTCCTTGAGCGCTTGCCAGATAGAAAATTCGGCGGAATTCCGCTAAAAAATAAATTGTGCAGTGCAATATATGTTGCAATGCAACAAGAGATACCCTATCTTGAGGATGCGGATGACGACATGAGCTCGCCACGACACGTTCGGCGGGCAACACGAGATTGTAGATGATCGCATCCGAACATTTAGGAGATGAGATCATGACTGACACAACGACAGCAGCAAAGGCTGCTCCGAAGACCCGTTCGACCAAGACGACCAAGTCTGGTCCGGACTTCGCTTTCCCGAACTTCGAGGCTTTCGCGATGCCGAAAATGGAAATTCCGGCAGCTTTTCGCGAAGCGTCCGAAAAGAGTATCGAACAGGCCCGCGACGCCTATGCCAAGGTGAAGACGGCTGCTGAAGACGCAACCGACCTGATGGAAGACACCTTCGAAACGTCCCGTCAGGGCATTGTCGAATTCAACCACAAGGCTGTCGATGCGGCTAAATCGAACGCCGACGCCACCTTTTCCTTCATGAAGGACCTGATGGCTGCCAAGTCGCTCGCTGAAGTCATCGAACTGCAGTCGACCTTTACCCGTCAGCAGTTCGACGCTCTGAGCACCCAGACCAAGGACATGCAGGAGTTCGCAACCAAGCTGAGCTCCGACGTGACCGCTCCGGTCAAGGAAGCCGTCGAAAAGAACTTCAAGGAAATGAAGGCCGCTTGAGGCGCCTTTCGTTAAATTGAGAAATGCCCCGGCGCCAACGCGCCGGGGCATTTTTTTGTCTGTCGCGATCCCGCCTGCTGCCGGCGTTGAGGACTTTTTGCTTCCGGAGACAGGTCCGGACCTCACGCAGGCTCTTGATAAAATTCCCGCTTGTGGACAGACTGAAAGCCGGTTAGAAGACCCCCTTGAAACGGGCGCCCGAACCCAATAGGGTCCGCGCCACTTCGACATTTGCAGACGTAGCTCAGTAGGTTAGAGCGTCGGATTGTGGCTCCGAAGGTCGGTGGTTCGAATCCACCCGTCTGTACCACTTCTCAAAAATTATTATTCCTCCGCCCCCGCCGCGTTTTCCGCGGCAAGCTGCTTCACTTTGCCTGTGTCGATACCGGCCGCCTGTCCGTCCGGGCCGAACACCGGCTTGAAGGTAAAGGCCGTGGGCGAGGGGCCGTGGTCGCCGAGGTGTTCCAGGCGGCTGACGGCTTCGCTCCAGTCCGGCCGATGGTCGCCGGCCACCCACCACGCCACATAGTTCGGCCAGCCGTCCGGCTTGACGTTCCAGTCCCGTCCGCGTTTCAGAGCCTGGCCGTGAAGGCCGTGATAGCAGGCGGCCAGGGCGGCCTCGATGCTCTCCCAGAGCGACAGCGTGGAGGGCGCAAAACCGTCGCCGTTGTCCTGCCAGTATTTGGGAAACACCTGTTCGCCCCACATGGGGATGTCTGGCTCGTCCTCGTAGCCGGACCGGCCGAGAAACCCGGATGCGTTTTCGATTATTGCGAACACATGCGGTTCCGCTTCCCGGAAGCCTTTTATTTGTTCGCTTTCGTAAGGGGCCACGAACTGGCCGAAGGTGTAAAGCGCAAGCCGGGGCTCAGACATGGTGCATGACGGTGGTGGTCCTGAAGATAAAGGCGGCGGCCGGCAAGATCGTCGCAATTCAAATCGGCTGCAACCCACCTTGGTACAACCGTGGATCATTCCCGGTCGTTTGTTCTGAAATGGCAACAGTACTGTGTGCTGGCGTTTTGGCCGGTCTCGCCTGTATGGTGCGCGCAAATTCTGGAATTGTGAATCGGAAAGCAAATGGCTGACTTCAGCATGTTCGAGCTGGCGCTTCTGGCGGCGGCACTTCTGGCAACGGGCGTTGTGGCCGGGATCGTTGCGGGACTTCTCGGCGTGGGCGGCGGCATCGTCATCGTGCCGGTGCTCTATTACATGTTCACGGCCCTCAAGATCGACCCGTCCGTCCTGATGCATGTGGCGGTCGGTACGTCTCTGGCCACCATCCTGGCGACGGGAACCTCGTCTGCGCGCGCCCACTGGAAGCGCGGCAGCGTGGACATGGATCTGTTGAAGCGCTGGTGGTGGGCGATCGGCCTCGGCGTGATTGCCGGCGCAACGCTTGCAGGCAACATTTCCGGCGGTTCCCTGACCCTCATTTTCGGGATCGTGGCGCTTGCCGTTTCGGCAAACATGCTCTTCCGGAAGGACGGGGTCGCCCTCACCGAAAAGCTGCCCGGGTCCCCGCTCAAGGAACTGATCGGTTTCATCATCGGCGGCATCTCGGTCATGATGGGCATCGGCGGCGGTACGCTCGGCGTGCCGACCCTGACGCTCTTCAACTACCCGATCCGCAAGGCCGTCGGCACCGCTGCCGCAATCGGGTTGATCATTGCCGTGCCGGGCACCTTGCTGTCGATCTATTTCGGCCTGGGCGAACCGGGAAGGCCGCCGTTCTCCCTCGGCTACGTCAATCTGATCGGCTTCCTGCTGATCATTCCGGCGTCGACCTTTGCCGCTCCGCTGGGCGCGAAGATCGCCCATACGATCGATCCGTCGAAGCTGAAGCTGGTCTTCGCCCTGTTCCTCGGCTTCACCGGCTTGCGCATGATTTACGGTGTGCTGTTCTAGGCCGCAGCGCATTCTGCGCCGATCCGCTCCAACAGTGCCGTGAATGATCGGATCACGAAAATTCATTGGTCCGCGGCAGGCCCGCGGGCCATGGTGGTGGGATAATTCCTGCCGGTCCCTCCGCCGGCGCTTCTCTCGATAGAAATCGGAATGACGGACAAACGGATATCTCTGACCGCCAGCGGTTGCGTGCGTGGCGCCCTTTTGTGCCTGCCGATCCTGCCCGGGGTAATCGCCTTTGGTGCCGCCTTCGGCACGGTTGCGGCCCAGAAGGGGCTGACCTTTGCCGAAACGCTGCTGATCAACTCCTTCGTCTATGCCGGCGCCTCCCAGTTCGTGGCCATGGAAGTCTACGGCGATCCGCTGACATGGGCCGGGGCTCTGGCGATGATCGGCGTGACGGCGGCCGTCAATATGCGCATGCTCCTGATCGGGGCAAGCCTCAGGCCCTGGCTCGGCCAGGTGCCGGGCATCCAGACCTATCCCGCACTCTTCCTGCTGACTGACATCAACTGGCTGCTGACGCTCCGCCAATACGATGCCGGCGAACGCGACTGGGGGATCTATCTCGGCAGCGGCCTCTTCACCTGGCTCGTCTGGAGCCTTGCCGTGATGCCCGGCTACTTTCTCGGCAGCCTGGTCTCCGACCCGAAACTGTGGGGGCTCGACGTCATCATGCCGGCCTTCTTCGTCGCCCTTCTGGTGCCGCTGTGGAAAGGGCGCCGCCAGACGGTGAGCTGGGCCATTGCCGGCGGGGTCGCCATTGCGACCTGGTATCTCGTCGGCGGCTACTGGGGCATCCTGACGGGTGCGGTTTCAGGCGCGATCGCGGGGGCGTTCCTCGATGACTGATGCGGTCTTTTCCGTCGACGGCATGTTCCTGTTCGCCATCACCGGCATGGCATTGGTCACCTATATCATGCGCGCCGGCGGCTACTGGATCATGGGTCGCATTCCACTGACACCGAGGATCCGCCGCGCCCTGGAAGCGCTTCCAGGTGCGATCATCGTCTCCACCATCCTGCCGATCGCCCTGAAAGGCGGCGTGCCCGTCATGATCTGCCTGGTCATATCGGCGGCAGTCATGGCGTTGGTCCGCAAGGAAGTTGTCGCGGTGGCCTTTGCGGTGGCGGCCGCCGCCGCCATGCGCGCCTACGGGCTTTGAAAAACGCCGCACGCCTGCAGCGCCTGCCGCGTCTTCCGCAACGTGTCGTCCAAGCTGCCGGCGGCATCGACGCTCGCCCATTTCATGTCGCCGAGATCGTAGGTGAGCTGGCGCGCGACGATTTCGGCGTCTGCATCGGACGCATCGCCCTCGCGGGCTGAAACCCGGTCCTTGAGGACCGCTTCCGGTGCGGTGAGCCACACGCCGCAAAAGCCTGCCTCCACACGGGCGGCGACCGCTTCCACGTGGGTTCGTTCCGTCTCGTCTGCGAAGACCGCGTCGAAGATCGCCGAATGTCCGGCGGCGAGCACCGACTGGATCTGCCGGTCGATGGCGGCATAGACTTCGTCGCTCGCTTGCCTGGTATAGGCCTCCGCCGGGGCTTTTTCCGTTTCATCCAGCCCGAGGCGGGCCTTGCGCATGACATCGGTGCGCAGCACCCGCGCGCCCGGCGCCCGGCCGATCTCCGGCGCAAGGCCATAGGCCAGCGTCGTCTTGCCCGTGCCCGAAAGTCCGCCGATAGCGGTCAGCACCGGTTCGCGCGGATCGAGGAAATCGAGCGCATGACGGAAGTAGGCCCGGGCCTGGTCCTCCTGGCGCCGGCGCTCTGCCGGCTCCGACTGGTTGAGTGCTGCACTGGCCGCGATCTTCGCCCGGATTGCGGCGCGCATCATCAGGTAGAAGGGCAGGGCGGCGAGACCGTCGATATCGATCTCCCGTTGCGCCTTGTCGAAATAGCGGTTGAAGACCCGGTTCGCCGCGCGCCTCTGGCCGCGCTCCCAAAGGTCCATCAGCAGGAAGGCGAGGTCGTAAAGCACGTCGCCGGTGGCAATGGCGTCGGAGAATTCGATGGCGTCGAACAGAACCGGTTTGCCGTCCTGAAGCACGATATTGCGCAAATGCGCATCGCCGTGACACAGGCGGATCAGGCCGTGCCGTCCGCGCGTCCGGATCAGGTCGCAGATCCGCTCCAGCCAGCGCCGCGCGCTTTCGCTCAGATGGGTCGCTTCCTGCGGCGGAAACAGGTCCGGATGTTCGGCGAAGGCGGCGGCGTTCTGCTCCACGTAGCTTTGAAGTTCGGCGATGAACCCGTCGGCCTCACGCTCGGGCGCGTTGTCATGGGCGTCCACCATCATGGCGGCCAGGTCATCGGCGAGCGCATCGGAAAACGGTCCGGCCTCGGCGAGGTGGTCCAGTTCGTCTTTCCCTGAAAACCGGTTCATGACCACCACCCATTCGATCGGATCGCCGGACCCGTCCAGGGCGAGCGAACCGTCGGCGTCTTCAGTGATCGGGACGGCTTTCAGGTAGAGGTTTTGCGCGAAGCGGGAATTGTAGATGATCTCGCGCTCGCAGGCCTCCTTGCGCAAGGCGAGTGTGGAATAGTCGAGGAAGGGGAAGCGGACGGCCCGTTTGACCTTGTAGGCTTTGGAGCCCACGAGGACGACCGCATTGGCGTGGGTGTCGATCCGCTTCGTCGCAAGTCCGGAGGCATCGTCCGGCGTAAGGCTTTCCAGAAAGGCAAACACACGGTCCTGGGTGGTGTCCGGTTTGTTCATCCTGATTTCCCCTTTTGTGTGTGTCTGATTGGAAACTGTCGCAAGAACGCAGACAAGCGTTTGATCTTTCTCAATGATGTATGTATCGCCTTGCGGTCTAGCTGCTATGACAGTGGCACGGCAGAATTATTTCAAGGAGGACTGTCATGAGTGAATTTCCGGCTTTGAGGAAGATCAGGCTGAATCTGGCCCGGACCAAGGAGTTTCCGCAAGGCTCGGCACACCATGGCTATGAATTTACCGCCCCGCTCGATGAAACCGGTCATATCGATGCCGGAATGTGGAAGAAAGAGCGCGAGCATTGCAGGGTTCGCCGATTCTGGGGCGGAGAAGAAGAGGAAATCGGCCATCTGGTCCACAGGCCGGGCGGTTCCTGGGCGTTCCACTATGATATTGAGGGCGAGGACGACGACGAGGCGGGCTACCGTTTCGGCGCCCACGCCTTCCAGCCCGGAGAATATGTCTCCATCAAGGATGAAGACGGCGACCTTTATACGTTTCAGGTCGTGACGGTTCAGCCCCTCTGACCCTTGAATACCCGAATTCAGACGACGGGGCGCGAAGCGATTCGCGCCCCGTCGTCGTGTCGGGATATGCGGTTCGGTCCCGGGAATTGCGCGCGCACCGTCTAATGGTTGATGTGGGTCAAACGAAACGCTCCGGTTGTCGGGTAAAAAGGGTGAGGGTCGGGGCTCGATCCGTCCGTACCCTAAACAAGACAGCTTGAATCATGTGGTGAGGAAAGGTGGTTCAAATGAGCAATCTGTTGCCTTCGCTATGGGGAAATGACGACAACCCGTTTACATCCCTGCAAAAGGAGATTGACCGGATGTTCCAGGATTTCGGCAGAAAACTGCCGACGGCCGGAGCGCCCGTAACCAGTTTTCCCGCAATCGACGTCCACGAAACGGACAAGGGTCTGGAGCTGACCGCTGAATTGCCCGGGATTGCGGAACAGGATATTGACGTTTCCGTTTCAGACCGGACGCTGACCATCAAGGGCGAGAAGACGGCCGCAAAGACCGTCGATGAAAAGGATCGCTATGTCAGCGAACGCAGCTACGGGTCATTCCGCCGCGTCCTGACCCTGCCGTTCGAACCGGATGCCGCCAAGGTCGAGGCTCACATGGACAACGGCGTTCTGACCGTCGTTCTGCCGCGCCCGGCGGAAACGACCGAAAAGACCAAAAAAATCGAAGTGAAGCGCAAAGGCTGATCCGAGGGCGGATCTCACCGGCGCGGCAGCTGGAAAAAAGCGCCCCGGATCCGGCCATCGGGCCGTCGGCGCATCGAACAGGCACGCCGCGCCGGGAGCCGGTTTTGTGGCCCGAGGCATTTCGGGTATGACGGCGACAACCTGCTTCCGATGGCTTCGTAATTCTGCAATATGATCCCGTAACGTTAAATTGCCTCCTGCCGAATCTATTGGCGGGTGTTTTGTGTGCATGCCTAAAGGAAAAAAGACATGGGTTTCTTTGATTTTGTGAAGGACGCCGGCAAGAAGCTTTTCGGCGATGACGAAGCGCCGGAAACCAGCGCGGAAGCGATCGAAAAGGAAGTTGCCGAACTCGGTCTGGACGGCGACGTGAAGGTTGAAGTCGATGGCGATACCGTCAAAATCGCAGGTGCGGCGCCGACGCAGGAAGCACGCGAAAAGCTGATCCTCGCGGCCGGAAACGTTCTCGGGATCTCGAAGGTCGAAGAGGAGATTTCGGTCGGCTCGAGCGAGCCGGAAGCGAGTTTCCATACGGTCGCAAAGGGCGATACGCTCTGGAAGATCGCTGAAAAGGCCTACGGCAACGGTGCCAGGTATCAGGCGATCTTCGAGGCGAACAAGCCGATGCTCTCCGATCCGGACAAGATCTATCCGGGCCAGGTCCTGCGTATTCCCGCAGCTTGAGGATATCGCCTGCACCGTCAGGCGGCAAAGAGGATTGGAAAGGGCAGCCATGCGTGGCTGCCCTTTTTTGTCCTGCGCCCCATGCCGGTTTGTTCCGGTGTGGAATGAACTCATTGCTAAATTACGTGGCGGATGCCCTGCACCGCTTTGACGATTTGCGTTATACAGATCGGATATTCCACGGATCCGCTTTCCCCGGTCGGGGAAGCCGACTTTGAGGGCGTTTATGAATAATCTTCCGAAAACCGGTGGCCAGTTGCTCGTCGAGGCGCTGGAGCTTCACGGCGCCGAACGTGTCTTCTGCGTTCCCGGCGAAAGTTACCTGGCCGTTCTGGATGCTCTTTATGACGCCGATATTCCCGTGACCGTGTGCCGTCAGGAAGGCGGCGCGGCCATGATGGCGGATACCTACGGCAAGCTCACCGGCAAGCCCGGCATCTGCATGGTGACCCGCGGGCCCGGCGCGACCAACGCGGCCGCCGGCGTTCATGTGGCCGCCCAGGATTCCACACCGATGATCCTGTTCATCGGCCAGATCGAGCGCGGCATGCGCGAGCGCGAGGCGTTTCAGGAAGTCGATTACCGGCAGATGTTCGGCGGCATGGTGAAATGGGTCGCCGAGATCGATCACGCCGACCGGGTGCCGGAATTCATTTCAAGGGCTTACCATGTGGCGACCTCCGGCCGCCCCGGCCCGGTCGTGCTCGCCCTGCCGGAAGACATGCTGGTCGAAACGGCAGCCGTCAGCCAGCCGGAACCGTGGCGCCAGGTCGAGACCCATCCGGGCCTGACGCTGATGGCCGATCTGCAGAAGCGGCTCTGGGCGGCGGAACGGCCGATCGCGATCCTCGGCGGCAGCCGCTGGACCGCGGACGCGGTCGCGGCCTTCGCCCGTGTCGCGGAACGCTTCGACCTGCCGGTCGCCTGTTCTTTCCGCCGGCAGATGCTGTTCGACAACTTGCACCCGAACTATGCAGGGGACGTGGGCATCGGCATCAACCCCAAGCTCACCGAGCGGATCAAGTCCTCCGATCTGGTGCTGCTCGTCGGCGGTCGCCTGTCTGAAATGCCCAGCCAGTCCTATTCGCTCTTGAACATTCCCGAGCCGGACCAGGCGTTGGTGCATGTTCATCCGGATGCGGAAGAACTCGGCCGGGTCTACCGGCCGACTCTTGCCATCCATGCAAGCCCGGCGGCCTTCTGCAAGGCGGCCGAAGGGTTGCAGCCGCCGACCGAGCTGAAGGGCGCGGGTGGTGCGGCAAGCGCCCATGAGGAGTATCTGGCATGGTCCGGCGCCCGACCGGAAACGCCGGGCGCTTTGCAGATGTCGGGCGTCATGGACTGGATCGAGGCCAACCTGCCCGACGATGCGATCTTCACCAATGGCGCGGGCAACTATGCCACCTGGTTGCACCGTTTCCACCGTTTCCGCCGCTATGGCACCCAGGCCGCTCCGACTTCCGGCTCCATGGGCTACGGCCTTCCCGCCGCCGTTGCCGCCAAGCTGACCTTCCCGGACCGCCCGGTCGTGTGCTTTGCCGGCGACGGCTGCCTGCAGATGACCATGCAGGAATTCGGCACCGCCTGTCAGGAAGGAGCGGCGATCATCGTGCTTGCTATCGATAACGGCATGTACGGCACCATCCGCATGCATCAGGAGCGCAATTATCCGCGCCGTCCGTCGGCGACGAAACTGGTCAATCCGGATTTCGCCGCCCTTGCCCTGTCCTACGGCGCCCATGCGGAGACGGTCGAGAAGACGGAAGACTTCGGTCCGGCCTTCGAGCGGGCGCAGGCTTCCGGCAAACCGGCGCTGCTGCATCTGAAGCTCGATCCGGAAGCAATCACCCCCGCACGGTCCCTGAGCCAGATCCGCGCGGAAGCGGAAGCCAAATAAGCTTATCCGTCGAGGTCTTCGTCCAGACCCGTTACCGGCAGCGTGACGTCCGCGATGCCGGGGTCGTCCCGCGAGGTCTTGACCGAGAAGCCGAGCTTTTCGCACATGGCGAGCATGGAGGTGTTTTCCTTGAGCACCTCGCCCTTGATCGTGGCGATCCCGTCCGCCCTGGCATAGCGGATGATCAGCTGCATCAGGGCCCAGCCGAGGCCGATGCCCTTGAGGTCGGAGCGCACGATGACGGCATATTCGCCGGTCAGGTGATCCGGATCCGTGTGCAGCCGGACCACACCGAGCAGGTTGCCGGTTTCCGGATCGATCGCGGCAAAGGCCATGGCGCGCGCATAGTCGAGCTGGGTGAGCTGGGCGAGAAAACGGTGGCTGAAATCGCGGACCGGGGCGAAGAAACGAAGCCGCAGGTCCTCCGGCGCGATCGCCTCGAACAATGTCTTGAACCGGTCCTCGTCATCGGGCCGGACCGGCCTGACGAACACGGTCCGTCCGTCCTTGAGGGTAAGGGATTGTTCCCACTCGCTCGGATAAGGCGCGATCGACAGCCGGGACCGGCCCTGGCGTCCGGGATGCTCGACCGGTTCTCCAAGCGTGATGCGGGCATCGAGCGCAAGCACCCCCTCCTGGCGCGCCACCAGCGGGTTGATGTCGAGTTCCAGGATTTCCGGGATGTCGACGCAGATCTGGGACAGCTTGACCAGTGTCAGGGAGACGGCCTCCCGATCAAGGCGCGGACGGGCGCGCGTTCCCGCCAGCAGACGGCTGATGTGGATACGCCCGATCAGGGCATCGGCCAGCTTGAGATCGAGCGGCGGCAGTTCCAGCGAGACATCGCCGCTGTCCTCGACCACCGTTCCGCCCTGTCCGAACACGATGAGGGGCCCGAACACCGGCGTGTTGGCAAGGCCCATATAGAGTTCCAGGCCGTTCCGGTCCTCCAGCATGGGATGCACGCTGATGCCGCTGATGCTCGCGGCGGGAAACATCTCCCTGGTCTGGTCGAGTAACTGCTGGGCGGCCGCTTCGACGGCTTCCGGACATTCCAGGCCCAGTCGAACCCCGTCGATTTCCGATTTGAACGGCAGGTCGGGGGAGACCAGCTTGACGACACAGTGACGGGCGGAGCGAAAGAAGTGCCGGGCGATCTCGGCCGCCTCCGGCGCCGTTTCGGCAAGTTCGGTCCCGATCAGGGGGATCTGATAGGCCGCCAGAACGGCTGCGACTTCGACCGGGGAAAGCCAGGTCCGGTCTTCGGCCAGAGCCTTGTCGACGATGCGGCGGGCAGACGCCTTGTCCGGCGTGAAGTCGCTCGGCATGCTGGGCGGCACGGCCATGAGGAAGTCGCGCGCCCGGGCGTCGCGCGCCAGATGCATGATGCTGCGCACGGCTTCCCCGGAGCTGAAATAACAGGGAAGCCCGGCCGCATCCAGCGGCGCGCGGATAGTGCTGTCACCGCCGATCAGGCCGGTGACGAGCGCCTTGGATCGCCGTGTGCGCTTACGGCTTTCGACAGCCGTTTCGGCAATCGCCTTGCCGATCTCGCCAAGCGGCGTGAAGGCCGTTCCCGAGTGCAGCGTCAGCAACCCGTCAACGTTCTTGTCCTGCAGGATCCGGTCGAGGGTGAATTTGAGATCCTCTGCGGGCAGGTCTTCCCTCAGCACGACCTTGCCTCGCGCGCCGATCATGCCTTCCGGATTTCGCGCGGGTCTGCAGAAAGGGGTGATCGCGGCGACGGTCTCCGGGTCGAGCCGGGCAAGATTGGCGCCGAGGTCCGACAAGCGGTCGGAGGCGAAGGCCGCCAGGCTGCGCCCGTTGGCGACCACGGCCAGGGATTCGCATTGGGGAACCCGGATCCGTGACAGGGTTTCGACCGCCTCGAACATTTCGTCCAGGTCATTGACCCTGAGCAGACCGGCCCGGCGGAAGACGGCCTCGTAAACCAGATCCGGATTGGCCAGCCGCCCGGCGTGGGTGTGCCCCGTACCGACGGTTTCCAGGCTGCGCCCGGAGCGGATCACGATCACAGGCTTGCTGCGTGCGGCCGCCCTGGCCGCGGAGATGAATTTCCGCGGCGAGGACAGGTTTTCCAGATGCAGCAGGATTGCCCGTGTTCTGTAATCCTGCGCGAAATAGTCGATCAGGTCGCCGATATCCACATCCATGCGGGCGCCGAGCGACACAACGCCGGAGAACCCGGTCTGGTGGCTGGCGGCCCAGGAGAGGGTTCCGTTCAGGACCGCGCCGGAGCGGGCGAAGAAGGCAATGTCCCCCGGCAGGGGTTTGGCGGCACTCAGGAGCGTGTCCAGGGAAAGGGCCGGAACGGCAACGCCCAGGCTGCCGGGACCGATCATGCGCAGGTTCGCGGGACGGGCGGCCTCCCGGCATTGCTGAAGCAGGTCCTCCGGCCAGTTTTCGAAGCCCGGCGACAGCAGCAGGACGGCGCGCGTTCCACGGGCGGCAAGCCCGGCGATCGTCTGCGGAATATCATCCGAAGGGCCGAGGCAGATCGCGAGATCCGGGCCGGCTGTCAGGTCGTCGATCGAGGCGGCGCTGCCGAAACCGGAAAGTCCGGTTTCGGCTTGCACGCCGATCAGGTGCACCGGTCCTTTGCCGGTGAAACCGGACAGGGCCTGCAGCACATAGTCGGTGACCGCCGGATCGTGGCGGGACGGACCGATGACGGCGATGGACTGCGGGGCGAAAAACCCCTCCAGATTTCTTATGGTCACGCAGACTGCCTCGCCGCCTGTCTATCGATTCAAATGAAGCGGAGAGTTCAGAAAACCCTCCGCCCCTTAAGATTACGTAACGTGACCATCCACGTCACCGGAATAATCCGGCGACCGGGCCTGATCAGTGCGCCATCAGGACCGGTACGGTCATGGCTTCCAGGATTTCGCGGGTTGCGCCGCCGAACAGGAACTCACGCATCCGGCTGTGGCCGTAGCCGCCCATGACGACAAGGTCGTTGCCATGGTCGGACACGTAGTTGAGCAGCGTATCGGCAATTCCCGTCTGAGGGTTGGTCACCACGTCGATGGTCACGTCGAGGCCGTGGCGGGCGAGATAGGTGGCGATTTCCGCCCCCGGCTGACCAACGGTGCCTTCGGTCTTCTTCTTCTTCTCTACCACGAGAACGGTGATCTTGTCGGACTTGTCCAGCATCGGCAGGGCCGCATGGATGGCGCGGGTCGCGGTCGAGCTGCCGTCCCAGGCGATCAGCACATTGTTCGGCGTGTAGTCGGAAACGCCGATGTAAGGCACGAGAAGGACCGGCACACCGCTTTCGAACAGCACCGTTTCGATCAGGAGTTCGCGCATCGGCTCCGGCGTATCCGGATTGGTCTGGCCGATCACCACAAGGTCGGTGGTGCGGCAATGCTGGAGCACGCTTTCCAGCGGACCGCCGGTCAGAATTTCCTCGACGCGGCTTTCCGACTTGTCGCCGGACAGACGCGCCAGTTCGTCGAACTGCTTCTGGGCATCCTTGGCAGCGCCGACGGCCTGCTCGTGAGCCGCTTCCAGGTAATCCACCGGCATCGGTGCCGCGGCGAAGGCCGGTACCACGGGTTCGAACGCGATCGCCAGACCCGTCACATGGGCATCGTACTGCCGCCCGAGCTCAAGCGCGTACTTCGGCGCAGGTTGAGATCCGGTAAGGTCAACGATCGTCAGAATGTCCTTGAGTGCCATGGTATTTTCTCCGTCCAGAAAAACAGGCGTGTGCCTGTATTTTATATCGGCAATTTATGCAGGAATTTGAACCCCCTCTTTGAGGAGGATCAACTCGAAGCGGTGTTGGTGCAAAAACTTACACTGCCTTCATCACCTCCCGCGCTATGATCAGGCGCTGGATTTCAGATGTGCCTTCGTAGATGGTCGTGATCCGGGCGTCGCGGGCGAAGCGTTCCAGCGGATAGTCCCTGATGTAACCGGCGCCGCCGTGAAGCTGCAGGGCCGTGTAGGTGGCGCGCTGGGCGGCTTCGGAGGCGTAGAGCTTGGCCATCGAAGCTTCCTTGGAATAGGGCTTGCCGGCATCCTTCAGCGCCGCGGCCTGCAGGATCAGCAAGCGGGCGGCTTCCAGTTCCGTTTCCCGGTCGGCGATCATCCACTGCAGGCCCTGCATGTCGGCGAGTGGCCGGCCGAACTGCTCGCGTTCCTTGACGAAGGCCTTGGCGGTGTCCATCGCCTTGCGGGCAATGCCGAGCGCCAGCGAGGCGATGCCGATGCGCCCGCCGGCCAGTTCGCCGACGGCAATGCGGAAGCCGTCGTTTTCCTTGCCCATCATGGCCGTTGCCGGAACCCGGCAGTCCTGGAACAGGACCTCGTTGGTCGCAGAACCCGTCTGGCCCATCTTCTTTTCCGCCTTGCCGATCACGAGACCGGGCGTTCCCGCCTCGACCAGGAAACAGGAAATGCCCTTGCCCCTCGGCGCGTCCGGATCGGTGACCGCCCAGACGACGAAGATGCCGGCATATTCGGCGGAGGTGATATAGAGCTTGGCGCCGTTCAGCACATAGTGATTGCCGTCCTTGACGGCGCGGGTCTTCATTGCTGAAGGGTCTGACCCGGCAGACGATTCCGTCAGGCAGAAGCCGCCGGCGGCATAGGTGCCATCCGTCAGCTTCGGCAGGTAGGCTTCCTTCTGTTCGTCCGAACCCACCGCCTGAATCACTTCGCCGACCATGTTGGTCACCGATACGGTGACGGCAGTGGAGGCGCAGCCGCCCGCCAATGCCTGAACGGCCTGGGAAAAGCCGATGGCGCCGGCTTCCGTGCCGCCGTAGTCGGCGGAAACGTTCAGCCCCATGAAGCCGTTTTCCGCAAGCAGGCGCAGATTGTCGAGGAACTCCGCCCGGCCTTCTCCGGCGTCGACCTTTTCGGCCAACGGTTCCAGACGGTCGGCCGCCAGTCGTTGGGCGGCGTCAGAAATCATCTGCTGTTCTTCAGTCAGTTCGAAGTGCATGGGCGTTTCCGATTATTAAGTTTGCCAGACCCTAACCGCGCTCCCGATGCGTTGTCCATGATCTCCTTTCCGGTTTGCGGCCTCGAGCCAAACAGGACATAAGAAAGCATGAGGACCCGTTTCATTCTTCTGGCGCTGCCGCCGCTCGTCTTGCTGCTGATCGCTGCCGTCATCGTGCAGCTGATCGCCGTGCGCGACGAGGAAAGCGTCGACCGCAAGGCGTCCGAACGGCTGACCCTCTACCGCCAGACCATCCTCGGGGAATACGACAAGTACCGCTATCTGCCTTATGTGCTGGCGCGCGATCCGCGGGCGACCATCGTCTTGAACATGCAGCAGACGACGGAATCCGCGAACCGGTTCCTGGAGGAGATGGCGCAGAACTCCGGCGCCTACCTGCTCTACATCATGAATACGGACGGCAACACGCTTGCCGCCAGCAACTGGAGGGATGACCTGTCCCTGGTCGGGCGCAACTACGGTTTCCGGCCCTATTTCCAGGCGGCCATGGCCGGAGAGGAGGGGCGTTTCTTTGCCATCGGGGCGACCATTGGTGAACCGGGGCTGTTCCTGTCGCGGCCGACGCCGGTCGAAGGCACGCCGCGTGGCGTCGCCGTGGTCAAGGTCGACATGCAGCCACTGGAACGGGCCTGGGCGGAAGGCGGCGAAATCGTCTTTGCCTCGGATGCCAACGGCGTGATCATTCTGTCCAGTATGTCCGACTGGCGCTACAAGGTGCTGCATGCGCTCAGTGACGATGTTCTGGCGAAGATCCGTGAAACCCGTCAGTTTGCAGGCCTGCCGCTCGAGCCTCTCTCCGATGCGTCGGGCACTGCGGAAAACGTCCTGTCGATAGACGGGCACCACTATCGCCACAACCAGGCCGATGTCGGCCTGCTTGGCTGGAAGCTGCATTTCCTTGTCCCGGTTGCGGAGACGAAAGAGAACCTCTGGCCGGTCTGGGTCTCCGCCATTGGCCTCAGCCTGCTTTACGCGGTCGGCGTTCTGGTGTTCCGGGGGCGGGCGCTGCGGCGGGCGTCTGCTCTACTGCTTCAGGAATCGGAGGAGTTGCGGGAATTGAACCTGCGGCTGACGGATGAGGTCGAAGAGCGCAAGCGGGTCGAACGCGAACTGATCAAGGCTCAGGAGGGGCTGGCGCGATCAAGCCGCCTGGCCGCGGTCGGCCAGATGTCGGCTGCCGTCGCCCATGAATTGAACCAGCCCCTTGCCGCCTTGCGCATGTTCGTTGCCGGAACCCGAAAGTTCCTGGAAAAGCGGAACATCGAGGCGGCAACAGAGAACCTGTCTGAAATCGATGGGCTGCAACACCGGATGGCAGCGCTGACCCAGGAACTGAAGCGTTTCGCCCGGCCCGCCGAAAGCCGGATCGAGTCGATCGACCTGAAGGAAAACATTCGCGCGGCCGCCAAGATCGCTCTGCCGCGATTTGAGGAAACCGGGGTCGACCTTACGGTCACTCTGCCGGATGAACCCCTGCGTCTGGAAACGGCGCCGCTGCCGGTCGAACAGGTGCTGTTGAACCTGTTGCGCAATGGCGCGGACGCGGCCGCCCAGGTTGCGGACGGCAAGGTGCTGCTGGAAGCGAAACGGTTGGAGGAGGCCATCGTCATCGAGGTGTCCGATAATGGCGCCGGTGTTCCGGAGGACATCCGGGAAAAGATCTTCGATCCGTTCTTCACCACAAAGCTGAGCAGCGGCGGTCTCGGGCTCGGCCTCTCCATTTCGGGTCGGATCGCGGAAGACATCGGCGGCTCCCTGTCGGTTGCGACGAACAGCTTCGGGGGAGCGACCTTCACCCTGTCGCTGCCGGCCACGCGCGAGGTGCGGCCTCGGCGCGAAAGCCAACGTGAAAAGACGACTGAGACAAACGTGGAAGAGGTTCCCGCGGAATGACCGCGCCATCAGCACAGGCCCCGGTTCTGATTGTCGATGACGACCCGTCCATGCGCGCCGCCTTGCGGCAATGGATGGGACTGGCGGACTTCAGCCCGATTGAAACCGCGAGCGCCCAGGAAGCGATCGGCAAGATTTCGTCCAGCTTTCCGGGCTGTGTCGTCTCCGACGTGATGCTGCAGGGAGAAGACGGCGTCAGTCTGATGCGCCGGATCGGGGAGATCGATGCGGAAATCCCGGTGATCCTGATCACCGGCCATGGCGATGTCCCCATGGCCGTGGAGGCGATGCGCAACGGCGCCTATGATTTCGTAGAAAAGCCGTTCGATCCGGACAACATGGCCGAGATCGTGCGCCGTGCCGTGGAAAAGCGGACCCTCGTTCTGGAAAATCGGGCGCTGACCAGGCGCCTGGAGGATGGCTCCAGCCTGGAAAGCCGGCTTCTCGGCAGCAGCCCGGCCATGCGGGCCCTGCGCGAGAGGGTCCTGCATTTCGCCTCCACCGATGCGGCGGTGCTGATCACCGGGGAAACCGGGACCGGCAAGGAAGTCGTCGCCCAGGCCCTGCATGATTTCGGCGGCCGCAAGGGCGGTCCGTTCGTTGCAATCAATGCCGCGGCCCTGCCGGATACCATGGTTGAGGCGGAGCTGTTCGGCCATGAGGCCGGGGCCTTCACCGGCGCGGACCGGATGCGTCAGGGACGGATCGAGGCGGCCAACGGCGGGGTTCTTTTCCTCGACGAAATCGTGTCGATGCCGATGAGCCTGCAGCCGAAACTTCTGCGGGTGCTCCAGGAAAAGCAGGTCGACAGGATCGGCGGGCGCAAGCCGGTGCCGGTCGACATCCGCATCGTCAGCGCGGCCAACGTCGATCCGCGCGAGGCGGTTGCCACCAGGACCCTGCGCGAGGATCTCCTGTTTCGCCTGAACACCATCGAAGTCACCATCCCGCCCTTGCGCGACCGGGGCAGCGATTGCCTCATGTTGTTCGATACCTTCGTCAACCGGTTCGCCGCCCAGTACGGACTGGAGCGCCCCGAAACGAGCGCGCGCGACGAGGCCTTTTTGCAGACCTACGCCTGGCCGGGAAACGTCCGCGAACTCAGAAATGCGGCAGAGCGCTTCGTCCTGAACGCCGGTGTCGGCCGCCAACCGCTGGAAACGCTGGTAACCGGAAACGGCGCGGCAGAAGAGATCGGCGAGGGCGACACCCTGCGCGCCATCATGGACAATTACGAGCGCAACATCATCGCCAGTGCCTTGCGCCGGCACGACGGCCGGATCGCCGCCGTCATGGAGGAACTCGGTGTTCCGCGGCGGACCCTGAACGAAAAGATGACCCGTCTCGGCCTAACCCGTCCGAAGTCCGGGCTGACGGTCTCTGATGACTAGCGTATGGGCCCATATATATGACGCAGCCGGACCAGAGAGGCCGCGCGCAGACCGGTCGCTCCGGACGGAGGAACTTTATGCAAGCGGAACCAGGTAAACCGGGTGCGGCTCAGACGGCTACGCCCCGCGAGTGGCTTCGCGTGATCCTTGTCCATGTATCCATACCCGTGATCCTGCTGGCCTGCGGCGGGGATATCCGGTGGTGGCAGGCGTGGGTCTATTGCCTGCTCATCGTCGCAGCCGGTGTCGGAGGACGCATCTTGGCGGAAGGACGGCATCCGGGGTTGATGGCGGAGCGAACCCGATCCCTGACGGCTCCGGATGTCAAGGCATGGGACAAAGTCCTGGCGCCGCTCATGGCAGTGACCCTTTCCTTCCCGGTGATCATCGTGGCGGGGCTGGACCATCGCCTTGGCTGGTCGCCTGCGTTTCCCGCATGGCTTACCGTCGCCGGTCTCGTCCTGATTGCAGCAGGATACGCCTTCGCAACATGGGCCCTGGCGGAAAACCGCTTCTTTTCCACCATGATGCGCATCCAGACCGATCGGGGGCACACGGTATGTGACAGCGGCCCGTACCGGATCGTCCGGCATCCGGGATACGCCGGCAATCTTCTGGCATTGCCGGGCATCGTCCTGACCCTGGGTTCTGCCTGGACACTCATACCGGTTGCAGTCGCGCTGGTCGTCGCCGTGATCAGAACCGCATTTGAAGATCGCGCACTTCAGGACGAGTTGCCGGGATATCGGGAGTACACACGCCGCGTGAGATACCGCTTGTTTCCCGGCGTTTATTAGGAGCTGGTCCTGGAGCCTCTGTCCTGAAACTGACGTTTCCGGCAAGATTTCGCCCATGATAAAACGGTATCGGCAAAAAATCGCCGATTGACGGAGGCGGCTCAGACGTGCTGCCATCCAAAACTGCGGGGTATTGGGGGAAAATCCCGCCGTGCCACGTGTTGGCACGGGACATGCAAAATAATCCCCCAGCTGGATGCGGGCAGAAGCTGCAGGAGGTGGCGTCGCCGGGACATCCAGACTGAAGAGCACTCATTATCTGGGAGGATACACATGCTCACTGTTCGCAAGTTCGCGACCGCTGCATCCGTAGCTGTCTTGGGGATGGTCTTTGCCACCGAAACCTTCGCCGCTGACGTCACCTGGAACGTTTCCGTCTGGGGCAAGCGCCGCGCCTTCACCGAGCACATCGAATACCTGGCGGAGAAGGTCGCCGAAAAGACCGGCGGCAAGTTCGAAATCAAGCTCGCTTACGGCGAGGCGCTGTCGAAATCGCGCGAAAATCTGGACGGAATTTCCTTCGGCGCTTTCGAGATGGCCCAGATCTGCGCTTCCTACCATGCCGACAAGAACCCGACCCTGACGGTTCTCGAACTGCCATTCCTGGGCGTGAAGGACCTGGACGCGGAAGTAAAGGTCAGCGAAGCGGTTTATCAGCACCCGGCAGTCAAGAAGGATCTTGCCCGGTGGAACGCACAGGTTCTGATGCCGTCCCCGATGCCGCAGTACAACTTCATCGGCAATGGTGACGCTCCGACCTCTCCGAAGGACTTTGACGGAATGCGCGTGCGCGCGCTGGGCGGGATCGGTAACCTGATGTCCGCAATCGGTGCCGTTCCGACCACCGTGACGGCTTCGGAAACCTATCAGGCCATGGAATCCGGAACGGTGCGGGCCGCATCCTTTGCGCCCCATGCTCACCTGGCGTTCAAGACGGTGGAAGTCGGCACCTGGTGGACCGCCAACATGAATCCGGGAACGGTGCAGTGCCCGGTGGTTGTGAACACCGACGCCTACAACGCCCTGCCGGACGAATTCCGCACGGCATTGGACGAGACCGTCCCGGCAGCCGTCGATCATTACCTGGCCACCTATGCCAAGGTCTATGACAAGTGGTGGCCGGAACTGGAAAAGCGCAACATCAAGCAGATCGAATTCTCCGCCGACGACCTTGCGGCCCTGCGGGCCAAGGCTGCCCCGATTCACGAACAGTGGGTCAAGGACATGGATGCCAAGGGCATTCCGGGACAGGAGCTGCTTGATCTGGTGAACACGACGCTCGGCAACGACGGCTGACCGGCCGAGAGCTCGAACTAACCAGTCGATCTTACAACCTCCGGCGTTTTATACGCCGGAGGCCTTCCTTGGGCGTATAAAAATGATCACACCAGATCGGTCCGTCGCGACCGCAGAAGCGCCGCGTTACATCGTGTTCGATGGCGTTCTTGCCAGGATAGAAAACGGCTTCAACCTGATTGCCGCAGCCAGCATCCTGCTCCTGATGCTGCTGGCTGTCGTGCAGATCTTCGGTCGCACCTTCCTCAATCAGCCCATTCCGGGGTTCATTGACATCACCGAACAGGCAATGGCCGTGTTCACCTTTATGGGAATTGCCTATTGCCAGCGTGTCGGCGGCCACATCCGCATGGAAATCCTGCTGGGCAAGCTCAAGGGCCGCGCGCTCTGGACGGCCGAATTCTTGGGGGTTTTCATCATTTTCCTGGTGGTTTGCGGACTGATCTACGGCTCCTGGTTCCATTTCGAACGGTCCTGGAGTATCGGCGATTCCACCATTGACGTCGGGCTGCCCACCTGGCCGTCGAAACTGCTCGTTCCGGTCGCTTTGACCCTGCTCGCTCTCCGGCTGTTGTTGCAACTCTACGGCTATTGGCGGCTGATGGCGGATCCGTCACGCACGCCCCTTGCGGTTCCGCTCATCATGGATGTCAAGGAAGCGGCAAAACATGAAATCGAGGAAGCCTTCGGCGAAGACGACGGGGAGACTTCCCGATGACACCATTTGAAGTTGGATTGCTGATGACCGGCGTGCTGCTGGTCCTCGTGCTTATCGGCGTACGGGTCGCCTTCGCCGCCGCCTTTGTCGGGCTCACCGGCCTCATCATCATCTTCTCCATGCGTATGGGTTTCGAAAAAGGCTTCATCACCGCGTTGAAGATGGCCGGCACCGTGCCCCATTCAAAGTCGGTCACCTATTCCTTGTCGGTCCTGCCGACCTTCATCCTGATCGGCTTTCTGGCTTTCTACGCGGGGCTGACCAAGCAACTGTTCGATGCGGCCAAGAAGTGGCTTGGCTGGATGCCCGGCGGCATGGCCGTCGGCACCGTGTTCGCGACCGCCGGGTTTGCCGCCGTGTCCGGCGCCAGTGTGGCAACCGCCGCCGTGTTCGCCCGCGTCGCCATTCCGGAAATGCTGGCGGTGGGCTATTCCAAGCGGCTGGCTTCGGCCGTGGTTGCCGCCGGCGGCACGCTTGCCTCGCTGATCCCCCCCTCGGCGATCCTGGTGATCTACGCGATCCTCGTGGAACAGTCGGTCGGAAAGCTGCTCATCGCGGGCTTCCTGCCGGGGCTTTACTCGGCGCTGATCTACATCCTGATCATCGTCGGCATGGCGGCCTGGCGCGGTGACGCACCGGCGATCAAGGGCTTCACCTGGTCCGAGCGCTTCGCCTCGCTACCGGGAACGCTTCCGATCTTCGCGGTGGTGGCTGTGATCTTCATCGGTCTGTTCGGCATCGAAATCGGCGGGTACCAGTTCGCCGCGACGCCGACGGAAGCCGGTGCGCTCGGGGCCTTCGTCGTCCTGATCACCGCCTTCGTGAAGGGCATGCGCACCAAGCAGCTGGGCCAGGCCCTGCACGAAACCGCCAAGCTGACGGTGATGATCTTCACCCTGATCTGGGGCGTCCTGGTCTATGTGCGCTTCCTCGGCTTCGCCGGTCTGCCCGATGCGTTCCGGGACTTCATCGTCAGCCTGCCGCACGACCCGATGCTGACGATGATCCTGATCCTGTGCGCCTACGCGGTGCTCGGCATGTTCATCGATGCCATCGGTATGCTCGTCCTGACCCTGCCCGTGGTCTATCCGGCGGTCATGGCCCTGAACGGCGGTGAGGCCGTCAGCGCCGCGGACAGCACGCTCGGCATGTCGGGTGAGGCCTGCTCGATCTGGTTCGGCATTCTGGTGGTGAAGATGGCGGAACTCTGCCTGATCACGCCGCCGATCGGCCTGAACTGCTTCGTGGTCGCAGGTGTGAGGCCGGACATTCCGGTTCAGGAAGTGTTCCGCGGCTGCGTCCCGTTCTTCGTCGCCGACATCATTACGATCGGCGGCCTCTTGGCCTTCCCGTCGATCATCACCTGGCTGCCGTCGATGATGTAGCCGGGAAGGAAGAAACGAAAATGAAGGCTGCGCCGGGAAACCGGCGCGGCCTTTTTCAATCCGGGATCCGTTAGAACTAAAACAGGCTGCCCTGCGACGTCGGCTTCTTGTTCTCCGAAGTCGCCGACTTCTTCGCCTTCCGCGCGGGCCCCGCAGACCCCGACGTCGCGACCGCATCGATGGTTCCGTCGGCAAGCTCGATGCTGAGCGCATCGCCGGAGGAAACCGCGCTTGCGGAGCGTACCGGCTGGCCCTTGTCGTCGCGCAGCAGCGCATAGCCGCGGGCGAGCACGTCCTTGTAGGACAGCGACTTCAGCAGCTTCTCCAGCCCGTCCAGACGGTCGCGCGACTTCGTCAGCCGGATGGCATAGGCCCGGTCCATGCGCTCCGACAGGCCGGACAGGCGCTCGTTGCCGATGGTGATCTGATGCTTGAGCCGGATCGGTGTCAGCCGGTCGGAGACGGCCGCATAGCCCTGGCGTTTGTGCCGGACGGCGACCAGCAGTGCCCGTCCCTGGCGTTCACTGAGCGCATCCAGCTGGTCGCGTGCCTTGGTGGTGACGCGAGCAAGCAGGAACGGTGACAGGCGGCCGGCCGCGTTCTGATAGGTGCTGCGGTGGCTTCGGGTGTTGACGATCAGCGAGCGTTCCAGGCTGCCGGCGGCGGTGTCGAATCGCTGGCGGGGCAGGGCGAGCAAGTCGCGCGGTGCCGGCAGGGCCGCACCTGCCGCCCGCAGTTCCGTGCGCCGGTTGGAAATAAGGCGGTTCAGGCCGGAGAAGAGCCGCCGCGACAGGTCGTCGGTCATGGCCATCAGGTCGGCCTTGACCGGTACCGCGATTTCCGCGGCCCCCGTCGGCGTAGGCGCGCGCACGTCGGCGGCCAGATCGATCAGCGTCCAGTCGGTCTCGTGGCCGACGGCGGAAATCAGCGGAATCTGGCTGTCTGCCGCCGCCCGCACGACAGCTTCTTCGTTGAAACCCCAGAGATCCTCGATGCTCCCGCCGCCACGGGCGACGATCAAAAGATCGGGCCGGGGGATCGAGCCACCGGGGGGAAGCGCATTGAAGCCGCGAATACCGTTCGCCACTTCCGCGCCGCAGGTCTCGCCCTGCACCCGGACCGGCCAGACCAATACGTGCAGGGGGAAGCGGTCGGAGATCCGGTGCAGGATATCGCGGATAACGGCGCCGCTCGGCGACGTGACGACTCCGATGACCCTCGGCAGGCTCGGCAGAAGCTGCTTGCGCTCTTCGCCGAACAGGCCTTCGGCGGCGAGCTTCCGCTTCCGCTCTTCCAAGAGTGCCATGAGCGCGCCGGCACCGGCCGGTTCCAGCGCGTCGATCACCATCTGGTATTTCGACTGGCCGGGAAAGGTGGTGATCTTGCCGGTGGCGATCACTTCCAGGCCCTGTTCGGGCTGGATTTTCAGTTTGGAGGCGACCCCGCGCCAGATGACGCCGGACAGGACCGAGCGGTCGTCTTTGAGATCGAGATAGATGTGGCCGGAGCCGGGTCTCGAAATGCGGCCGAGCTCGCCGCGCACCCGCACATAGCCGAAGGAGTCCTCCATCGTCTTCTTGATGGAGAAGGAGATTTCGGAAACCGTGAATTCGGCGGCATTGGAAGCGGAGTCTGACAAGGCTGATTCCCTCTGATCCCTGAAAACTGGCCGTCCCGGAGGATCGGGTCAAGAGGCGGAGCCGGCGGGGGCCGGTGGTTTGCCCGCCTTGATGTAAGACAGCACCTCGTCGACCGTGGAAAAGACGATGCTTTTTCCGAAGGTGTGAATCAGTTGCCGACGGCTGCGGGAGGATGGATCGTCCAGCGTATGGGCGAACAGCAACTCGATGCCCTCGCCGGCAAGATCCTCCTGGATTTTCTTCAAGGCCTGCAGGGCCGTGAAGTCGATGTCGTCGACGCAGGAGAAATCGATGCAGAAGTGCCGCAGGCCGTCCGGAGCGGGTGTAGCCAGATCCCTGATCTCCACTCTCATGAGCTCCGCATTGGCATAATACATGGAGTGCGTGAACCGGTAGACCATCAGGTCGGGGGCCGCCATGGCGCGGGTTTTGAGAGGTTGCACCTGCCAGGTTTCCGCGGTCTCCGGTGTGAGCAGAACGTTGGCCGGGTGATAGCCGTGCCGCGTATGCACGATGAGCGACAGCACGATCGCCAGCACGATGCCGGGCCCGACGCCCGCCACGACAACCACCAGGATCGTTATTGCCGAGACCCAGAATTCGGCCCTCCGGGTGCGGTGGATTTCCCGAAGGCCTCTCAGGTCGATCAGGTCGATGCCGATCAGAAAGACGAGGGCGGAGAGCGCGGCTTCCGGCAGATAGGCCAGGATTTCGGTAAAGAAAAGCAGAACAAGAATGACGATCCCGACCGTAATCAGCATGGAAAGCTGGGTCCTGCCGCCCGCACTTTCGACGATCCGGCTTTTGGTCGGACTGCCGTTGACGACGAAAGTTCCGGTCAGCCCGGCGCCGAGATTGGCGAACCCCAAGGCACGCAGGTCCATGCCTTCGTCCGGCGTTTCGTTGTATTTGGTGGCATAGGCGCGGGCGGTGGCTGCACTCTGGGCGAGGATCACCACCAGCATGGCAAGCGCCACCGGGCCGAGCAGCCAGATCAGCGCGAATGACCAGTCGACATCCGGCAGCGCCAGGTCGGGAAGCCCTCCGGGGACGCTGCCGACAACCGCAACGGTGTTGCTGAAGTCAAAAAACCAGCTGACGAATGTGATCAGCCCGAGCGCAACGATCGCACCTGGAAAGGACCGGGACAGCCCCCTGAAACCGAGGATCAGGAACAGGGCGCTGAGGGAAATGGCTGCCGCCTGAAGGTTCAGGGACGACAGCAATGGCAGGAGCAACGCGAGTTTTTCCAGCCCGCTGGCATGAGCGATCTTCAGGCCAAGCATGCCGGGCAGGGAGTTCATGGCGACCTGTATGCCGACGCCCGACAGGAAGCCGACCAGAACGGTCCGGGACAGGAAGTCGGCCATGAAACCAAGCCGGGCGACGCTTGCAACCAGCACCAGCACACCCACCATCAGAGCGATCAGGCCTGCCAGCGCGACGTATTCGGCCGATCCGGTCGCAGCCAGCCCGGCCAGGCTGGTCGCCAGGATCGCGGCGGTCGCCGAATCCGCCCCGACCACCAGATGGCGCGATGATCCGAACAGCGCGAACAGCGCCATCGGCAGCAGCATGGTGTAGAGCCCGGTGATCACCGGCGTGCCTGCGATTTTCGTGTATCCCATCACCTCGGGAATCGCGACCGCGGCAAGGGTCAGCCCGGCGAGGATCTCCGGCAGGATCCGGCCTTTTTCCATGGGAAGGACGCCGGCGAATAACCACCGTTTCAGGTTTATTCCGGACAAGATGGGCTCCTTTTGCGGAGCGGATAAAGGGTCGACCGCTGTGTCATCTTGTCGAAGTGAATGAAAAAAACAACTCGGCCATCAAAGACAAGGGGGATCACATGTTTGCCACGTTGCCCGGATACCGCTTCTCCGAAATCTGCCGTTGGGGAAAGGGTCAGGGCCTCTTGATCTAAAAAATTTATAATGGATCCATACCTTTTCAACGAGCGCAAGCCGCACTATTTTGTGCCTAACCCAGTAACCGCCGCGTCCTCCCCGCGGTGAAAAGAGGCATCACGGTATTCATTGACGACGGGCGCCAGAGCGAATGGCTGCGGCGCCCGTCGTCATGGAATTTTTGCATAGACCCTGCGCCAGCGTGACGGGCTGAAACCTGTTAGTATTCATGGCCGGGCGGGGTCGGACGGATAAGGTTCATGATCAAGCGTTTCATCATCGCCATCATTCTGATCGTACTGATCTGCGGCGGGCTGGTTGGTTTCAATCTGTTCAAGGAACAGAAGATCGCCGAGTTCTTTGCCAATCGGCCGAGACCGACCGTAACGGTGTCTACCGTGACCGTGGAAGCCCAGACCTGGAAGCCCGGTATCGAGGCGATCGGGACGGTCGGCGCCCTCCAGGGTGTCGATGTGGCGTCGCGCGCAGCCGGGATCGTGACCGACATCCTGTTCGCCGCCAACGATGAGATCGAAAAAGGGCAACTGCTCGTCCAGCTCGATGACGAAGAAGAACAGGCTACACTGATCGCGGCCAAGGCTAACGAGGCGCGCGATAGTCAGGCGCTGAAGCGTGCGACCACCCTTGTCGACAGGGGTGTGAGTTCGACTTCGGCCCTGGATGATGCCAAGGCCGCCCTCGATGCTTCCCGCTCCGTCATGGAACGGGTCAAGGCGCAGATCAATCTGAAGAAGATCCGGGCGCCGTTTTCCGGAACCATAGGCATTCCGAAGATCGATGTCGGTCAGTATCTTCCGGCCGGTGCCGTCATTGCCACGCTTCAGGATCTCAAGGTGATGAAGGTCGATTTCACGGTCGCCGAACAGCGCCTTTCCGAGGTGCATATCGGTCAGCTCCTTCACCTGGGCCTGTCGGAAGACGCCATGGGCTATGAAGGCAAGATCACGGGTATCGATCCCAAGATTGACCCTCAGTCGCGCCTGGTCTCGATCCAGGCGGAGGTCAAAAATTCCGACGGTGTTCTGCGTCCGGGCCAGTTCGCCTTCGTCCGGATCGATCTGCCTGAGGAAAACAACGTCATCGCGCTGCCGCAGACGGCGGTCGTCCAGAGCCTTTACGGCACCTACGTCTATCGGGTTGCCGAAGACGAAACTGCCCCGGCGGGCGAGGACGGCAAGAAGAAACTGGTGGCGCGCCAGGTGTTCGTGGAGGTCGGCCGCCGCTTCGGCGGCAAGATCGAGGTGACCGAAGGCGTAAAACCGGGAGACGTGATCGTGTCCGCCGGTCAGAACAAGCTGACGGTCGGCAGCCCAGTGACCATCGACAATACGGTCAACCCGGTCGGCGCCACCGAAAAACCGGGAGCCTGATGTGAATTTCTCGGAGATTTTCATCCGCAGACCGGTTCTGTCCACGGTCGTCAGCCTGATGATCCTGCTGCTTGGCGCGCAGGGCATCATGAACATGAATGTCCGCCAGTATCCCAAGATCGAGGAAACGGTGATCACCATCACCACCGTGTTCGTCGGCGCTGGCCCCGATCTCGTTCAGGGTTTCATCACGACGCCCATCGCCAAGGCGGTCGGGTCGGCCGAAGGCGTCGACTACGTCAGCTCGAGCAGTGCGCTCGGCCTGTCGACGGTGTCCGTGCACATGCGGCTCAACACCGATCCGGACAAGGCCCTGACCGAAGTCATCTCCAAGGTTCAGGAAGTCCGGGGGCAACTGCCGGACGAGGCCAAGGACCCGGTCATCAAGAAAGGCACCGGGCGGTCCTTTGCGATCATGTATCTCTCGGTTCTTTCCGACGGCATGTCGCCGCAACAGATCACCGAGTTCGTCTCGCGCGTCATCCAGCCGCAGCTTTCGGTCGTCGACGGCGTGGCCGACGCCCAGATCCTGGGCGAACAGACCTTCGCCATGCGCATCTGGATCGATCCGATCAAGCTGGCCTCGCGCGGTGTGACGGCGGCCGAGGTGCTTACAGCGGTCCAGGGCGCGAACTTCCTGTCCGCGCCGGGCAAGACGGAAGGCGAGTATGTCGCCTACCAGATCGCCGCGAAAACGACGCTCCAGACCCCGGAGGCCTTCGGGGCACTGCCGGTCAGCGGCGAGGGAACGGAGGTCGTCCGTCTCAGGGACGTGGCGGATGTCACGCTCGGCAGCGAGAGCACGGATGTCCGTGTGTCCTTCAACGGCCGGCAGGGCGTGTTCCTCGGCATCATGCCGACGCCGTCCGCCAACCCGCTCGACACCGCCGCCGGCGTCCGGGCGGAGCTGCCGCGGCTTCAGGCAAACATGCCCAAGGGCACGTCGATCCAGGTGGTCTACGATTCCACCAAGTTCATTTCCGCCTCCATCGAGGAAGTCTTCAAGACCATCGCCGAAGCGGTCGTGATCGTCATTCTGGTGATCCTGCTGTTCCTGGGCTCCTTCCGGGCGGTCTTGGTGCCGATCGTGACCATTCCCTTGTCTCTGATCGGGGTCTGTTTCTTCCTCTGGGCGCTCGATTATTCGCTCAATACGCTGACGCTGCTGGCGATGGTGCTCGCGATCGGTCTCGTGGTGGACGACGCCATCGTGGTGGTGGAGAACATCCACCGGCATCTGGAGGACGGTTTAAAACCGCTCGAAGCGGCGATCGTCGGCATGCGCGAGATTTTCGGGCCGGTGGTGGCGATGACCATCACGCTCGGCGCTGTCTATGCGCCGATCGGCTTCACACAAGGCCTGACCGGAGCGCTGTTCCGGGAATTCGCCTTCACGCTGGCCGGCGCCGTGTTCATCTCCGGTTTCGTCGCCGTCACCCTGTCGCCGATGATGTCGGCCCGCCTCCTGTCGGCCCACGGCAGCCGGTTCCAGACCTTCATCGACAAGGTGTTCACGAAACTCACCAACTGGTACGGCCGGCGTCTGAACTTCTCGCTCGACTACAAGCCGGTGACGCTTCTGATCGTGGTGTCGCTGCTGGCGACGTCCGCGTTCCTGTTCCTAAAGACGTCGAGTGAATTGGCACCGGATGAGGACCAGGGCGCGCTGTTTGCCATGGTGACCGCGCCACAATACGCCACGTCCGATTACACCCAGCTCTATACCAACCAGTTCTACGACATGACGGACGATGTTCCGGGTGTCGAGGCACGGTTCCAGATCGTCGGAACGGGGGCGACCAATTCCGCCTTTGCCATCTGGGCGTTGAAGCCGTGGGGGGAGCGGGCGCAGTCGCAGGAAGAGATCAAGGGGATGATCCAGGGGCGGATATCGAAGTCCGCCGGTGTCCAGGCCTTCGTCTTCGCGCCGCCGTCCCTGCCCGGATCCGGCGGCGGCCTGCCGATCCAGCTCGTCCTGCAGACGACCGGATCGGCCGAACAGGTCTACGAGATTGCCGAAGAGGTCAAGAACAAGGCGATGGCTTCGGGCAAGTTCATCGTGGTTCAGAACTCCATGTCCTTCGAAAAGCCGCAGGCCACGATCCTGATCGATCGCGAGCGCGCGGCCGCCCTCGGCGTTCCGGTTTCCACCATCGGCGGTACGCTGAACATCCTGGTGGGCAACGCGAGCGTGTCCAAGTTCGACCGGGACGGCCGCTCCTATGACATCATTCCCCAGGTGGCCAAGGAATACCGGATGAACCCCGATCTCCTCGGAGGTTTCTACGTCCGCTCGGCGAGCGGGGACATGGTGCCGCTGTCAGCCGTGGTGAAGGTTTCAATCGGGGCGACGGCCGTTTCCATCGAGCAGTTCAACCAGCTGAACTCGGCGACGATTTCGGCGCTTCCGCTGCCGACGGTCACCACCGGCGACGGCCTTGCCGAACTGCAGCAGATTACGAACGAGACGATCCCGTCCGGGTTCTTTGTCGATTATGCCGGTCAGTCGCGGCTCGAGGTGCAGCAGGGCAATACGATCCTGATCGCCTTTGCCCTGGCGGTCATCGTGATCTACCTGGTTCTGGCGGCCCAGTTCGAAAGCTTCCGCGATCCGTTCATCATCATGATGACCGTGCCGCTGTCGATCTTCGGCGCCCTTGTGCCGCTGAACCTCGGGCTCGGCACGCTGAACATCTACACGCAGGTCGGGCTGATCACCCTCGTGGGGCTGATCACCAAGCACGGCATCCTGATGGTCGAGTTCGCCAATGCGCAGCGCGAACAGCAAGGCATGTCGAAGCGCGAGGCGATCGTCGAGGCGGCCCGGGAACGGCTGCGGCCGATCCTGATGACGACGGGTGCCATGGTGCTCGGCGTCCTGCCGCTGGTCATCGCCGAAGGGGCAGGGGCCGCCGCTCGCTACTCCATCGGCCTGGTGATCTTCACCGGCATGTCCGTCGGGACGATGTTCACCCTGTTCGTGGTGCCGATGTTCTACATGTATGTCGGCCACGCCGATAAGGCCCCCTCAGAGGCCGAAGACGAAGCCGAACCGGCAGAACCGCCCGCCACCGGTCAGCACGCCTGATTTCGAACGCCGGCCCCCGCCTGACATTGAACGCTGGGGCCGGCGTTCCGGTTTCCCGGGGGACGCAGCCCGCACGGCCATTGAAATCGGCTCCGGTCACGCCTTACCTTGGGGGCATGTCCAGATATGACTTCAAAATGCAGCGCCTGTTCGTTCGTCCTCTTCTCGCTCCGGGCGGCTCGATAGAAGCCGACCGCAGTCAGGCGAACTATCTTCTCAATGTCCTGCGCCTCAAGGACACAGACCGGATTCTTGTCTTCAATGGCAAGGACGGTGAGTGGCTTGCGGAAATCGTCGCGACCGGGCGCAAGGCCTGCCTGCTGAAGCTGGTGGAGCAGGTGCGCGAGCAGACAACCGCCATCGACCTGCACTATCTTTTTGCCCCGCTGAAACATGCGCGCCTGGATTACATGGTGCAGAAGGCGGTCGAAATGGGGGCCGGAAGCCTCAGGCCGGTGATGACCCAGTATACCCAGGCGAGCCGGGTCAACCTGGAACGCATGGAAGCCAATATCATCGAGGCGACCGAGCAATGCGGCGTCATCTCGGTGCCGCAGGTGCTGGAGCCGATGGCCCTCAAGGACCTCGTCGGCACATGGGAGCAGACGCAACCGGGCCGGCGTCTGCTGTTCTGCGACGAAGGCGAGGAAACCCAGAATCCGCTCGGGTCGCTTGCGGATCTGGCGGATCGGGGACCAGCACCTCTTGCCGTTCTGATCGGACCGGAAGGCGGGTTTTCGCCGGAGGAAAGAGAGCTTCTGCGTGCGCAGAGCTTCGTGACGCCGATCCCGCTCGGACCCAGAGTCCTGCGCGCGGACACTGCTGCCGTGGCTGCGCTGGCCATTGTCCAGGCCACCCTGGGCGACTGGAGCTGACACCGGTTCGGGTCTTCGCGAAGAACCGGGAAATCGGCACATTCGGCAAGGGGTTGAACCATCCGGAGAACGATGGGGACCGGCCAGGAGACGTCGGCTTTGAGGCCGCGAACACGCGAAGGCGGTCTTCAGAATTGCGTGAGTTTAATTCCGCGCCATTTGTCTGCCTTGCGTTTCGGACCAATCAGTCCTAAATGCCAGCAGTCGTTCGATATTCACGAGAACGAAATGACTCACTGCGTATGTGCATGGCCCGTCGATTGGCTAATGTATGCATCGACTTGAAATTGAGGACAGTCTGAATGGCTCGCGACACCGTCGATTCGACGCCGATTGAAGGCACTGCTGCGCTTGCCGCGACGCTTGAGGACGGCTGCAAGCCGGCCGACCGGTTCCGGATCGGAACCGAGCACGAAAAATTCGGTTTCCGCCAGTCCGATCTGTCCCCGATTCCCTATGACGGACCGCAGGGCGTCGAGGCCGTTCTCACGGGCATGGAAAAGCTGCTCGGCTGGGAACGGATCGAGGATGCGGGCAAGATTATCGGCCTGGCCGATCCGGTCGGCGGCGGCGCTATTTCCATCGAGCCGGGCGGTCAGTTCGAGCTGTCGGGTGCGCCTCTCGACAATCTGCATGAAACCTGCCGCGAGACGAACGCGCATCTGGCGCAGGTCCGTCAGGTTGCCGATCCCATGGGCGTCGGCTTCCTGGGAACCGGCATGACGCCGACATGGCGCCGCGAAGACGTTCCGGCCATGCCCAAGTCGCGTTACGAGATCATGACCCGCTACATGCCGAAGGTCGGCAGCCTCGGGCTGGATATGATGTACCGGACCTCGACCATTCAGGTGAATCTCGATTTCTCTTCCGAAGCCGACATGGCGAAGAAGATGCGCGTCGGTCTGGCCCTGCAGCCGATCGCGACCGCGATCTTCGCCAATTCGCCGTTCACCGACGGCAAGCCCAACGGCTTCAAATCCTTCCGCGCGCAGATCTGGACCGATACGGATGCGGACCGGACGGGGGATATACCATTCGCCTTCGAGGACGGTTTCGGTTTCGAGTCTTATGTGGACTGGGCCATCGACGTGCCGATGTATTTCGTCAAGCGCGGAGATGCCTACCACGATGTCACCGGCACAACCTTCCGGGAGTTCATGAACGGCGGGCTCGAGGGCAAGATTCCGGATGCGCGTCCGAACCTCGGGGATTGGAACAATCATCTGTCGACCCTGTTCCCGGATGTGCGCCTGAAGAAATACATCGAGATGCGCGGTGCGGACGGAGGTCCCTGGCGCCGGATCTGCGCATTGCCGGCCTTCTGGGTCGGCCTGCTTTATGACGACGGTGTTCTCGATCAGGCCTGGCAGCTTGTGAAGGACTGGACCCAGGAGGAGCGCGCCGCCCTGCGCGCGGGCGTTCCCAGGGACGCGCTGCAGACCGCCTTCCGGTCGGGGACTGTTCTGAATATCGCCAAGGAAGCGCTGGCTCTTTCCAGCGAAGGCTTGAAGCGGCGCGCCCGTTTCAGCGACGGCGATCTGGATGAGCGCGTTCATCTGGCGCCGATCGAGGAAGGTTTGGCGGCGGGCATGTGTCCGGCCGATGTCCTGCTGCAACGCTACAACGGCAGCTGGAATGGCGACCTGACACATATCTTCAAAGAATACGCCTATTAGGGCACCGGCCCGAGCCAGTCGCAATTTTCGTCTGTTGAAAAACCGCGAATTGACCTGAGGCAGCCGAACGCCGATCATGCCGGTAGGCGAAACGTTTCAGGGCTTTGGCGATGGCAGATGATTCCGGCTTCACTTATCCGTTTGATCTGGCTGCTGTCGCCGAAGACATGCGGCAGCGTTTCGGCTGGACGAACCAGGACCTGAGCGATGCCATGTCCCGCCTGATGCCCGCCGCGATGGCTGGCTTTCGGCATTTTGGGCCGCAGTCGCCCTTCCAGGCGCCGGCGGAGCCGGTCAATGTCTTCGATCCGCTGAACCTGTTCGGCAAGACGGGGCAGGACATCTCGAACGAGCAGCTTTCGCCGTTCTTCGGCCCTGAATTCGTGCGCAAGGCGGTTGCCGAACAGATTGCCCAGGCAACCGGACTGCAGCAGAAGGCGGTTCAGGAAATGATGCCTGTCGCCGCAACCCTGGCCATGTCGCAGGTCGTCAGACCCTATCTTCACAGGGAGGCGCAGGAGCTTATGGACGCCTTCGTGCGTGGGTTCGTGCGCGGACGGCCGAAGCCGGTTCCCAAGCCGATGGATTACGTCCAGGGCTATACGGAGGCGGTCAACGCGTTCTGGTCCCAGTTCCTCAAACCTCTGGACCGCACGGAAACGGAAGAGGCTCATCCGGAAGACGAGGAAGAGGTTGAAGCCGAACTCGAAGCGGAAGAGGAGGACGCCATCGCCGGTGACGGCGAAACCGGGGACCAGGCAGAGGCGTCCGAATTCGATGCCATGATGGCCAACTGGATGGCCGCGGGCCGGGACTTTCAGTCGAGCCAGTTCGAGGCTTTCGACAGTTTCTTCAATCGCGCGGCCAGAGACCTGGGCAATACATCCGGCAACACGGATTAGGGTACCGCTCCATAAAAAAGGCCCGCCGGGGGTGGCGGGCCAGTGAGGTGTCAGCACAGGTGCCGACGGGGCTGCAGTAGCAGTTCGGATCAGGCGGCCAGTTTGGGCTTGCGCTCTGATAACTTGATGACAGTGCTCTCCGGGGAGGCGGAACGGGTGCCGAACTCGAGCTGCAACCGGTCCTGGACAATCGGGCGGAAGCGCACGCGCTTCTGGTCCGCCCAGGTGTTCAAAACGGGAGTCGGGTCGATCGGAAACCGCAAGGAAGTCGGCCAGGTGAAGCTCGGCGTGCCGGACGACTATGCCGATCGTCTGTTGCCCCAGGTTCTTGCGGCCTTCAACAGGCTTAATCCGTCGATCGAGATTCAGGTGGAATGCGCAGGCAGCACGAATCTGGGGACTGCGATCCACGATGGTAAGCTGGATGTAGCCATCGTCACCTCCGATGATCAGTCGGAATCCCGAGGCGAAGTCATCCGTCGCGAGCCGCTGTACTGGGTATCGTCCAGCCAGCATTGCGCTCACACCATGGAAGTGGTCCGGCTGGCGGTGGGACCGTCCACCTGCTCCTGGCGGCGCCTGTCCATGGAAGCGCTGGACCGCGTCAACCGCGCCTATAATGTCGCCTATGTCAGCTCCAGCGCATCGGCGCTGGTCGGTGCCGTCCAGGCGGGGCTGGCCGTTACGATTTTTCCTGAAAGCGCGGTCCGGGACGGCATGCGCATTCTGGAGGAAAAGGATGGCTTCCCGGCCCTTCCGCCGTGCGAGATCAGCCTGCTGCGCTCCGTGTCCGCGCGCCAGCCGATGCACGACACTTTGTGCAATCACATCGTTGCGGCCATCGGCAACGTGGCGAACCAGATCGCAGCGGAATAGGGTCTGGCAGGGGTAGCTATCGTTTCCTCAGCATCATGACGTTGCCGGTCAGCACCAGAAGCAGGCCGGCGAAGCCGCTGCCTGTCCAGTGATAATCTTCGAACACGGTTGAAACCGCGAGAGCGATGACGGGAAAGATGACCGTGGCATAGCCGGCGCGCGCCGAGCCGATGCGCCCGAGCAGTCTCAGATAGGAGGCAAAGGCGATCACCGAGGCGATGACGGCGAGATAGACGAGGCTTCCGAGATAGGTGACGGTCCACTCGACCGTGAAACTATTGCCCCTGACGGCCGCGAAGACCCCGAGGAAGACAGCACCGTAGAACATGCCCCAGGTGGTGGCCGGCGTGACCGTGATGCCTGTCCGCTGGGTCGATGCCGACAGCATGTTTCCCAGGCAGAAGGAAACCGTTCCCAGCGTGCAAAACAGCAGCCCAAGGGCGGCCTGGTAGTCGATGTCCGCACCCATGATCTGCGGCCAGAACATCAGGGCGACCCCGAAAAAGCCGATCAGGCCGGCTGAGAGCGTGGCAAGCCCGGGTTTCTGCCGGAACAGCACGAAGGCGAGGAACAGGTTGAACACGGAGGTCAGTGAAAACACCACCGCAAGCAGACCCGACGGAAGCAACCGGGCTCCGTAGTAAAACAGGGTGAAGTTCGTCGAAAAGATCAGGGCTCCGAGACCTGCGAAACGCAAATGTGCCTTCCATCCGAAACGAAGGTCGTGGCGCCGGTAGAGGCTCCAGCCGAACATCACGGCGGATGCCAGTACGAAGCGCCAGAAGACGGAGACTTCGGGTTCGATAGCGGCGACCTGCCCCTTCATGGCAATCCAGCTGAAGCCCCAGGCAAGGACCGTTGCGCCATAAAGGCCGTAGTCGGTGGCCGACAGAGCCGGCTCCCGGCCGGTGTCGATGGATGTGGAAACGGACATGGAGATCCCGGTCAGATTTGTGTGCCGCAATCTGCGCCTAAAATCGTTTCACGACAAATGATTGTTCGTGATCGAATGATCAGATTAATTGAACATTATCCGAGCGCGGCCTCTGCGCTTGGATGCCAGTGCGGCCGGTAGCCGTTGGCAAGCGCTTCGCAGATGCATTTCGGTGTCAGCACCGTGATCTCTCCCTCGGATGTGTTCGGGGCGGCGGACCTGTAACCGTCGACCGTCCAGGCAATCAGGCGCCGGTCCAGGAGCGCATATGGCGCGTCGCCGATGGCGACAAAGGCGCCGTCAGGAAGGTCGGCAAGGCGGGCCTGGAAATGCCGCTGATGCCGTCCGTCTAGCCGGTCCCCGTGCAAGACCTTGTCCAAAGTGGCGGTGGAAGAGGTGCCTTGCGCCAGCCGGCTCCAGGGGAAAGCCTGGGCGAAGGCTTTGGCGTCGTCTCTGCGGCACTCGAAGCAGGGGCGGTGGCCGGCGGCAAGCGCGGTCGGCTCATCCAGAAAGAACAGCTCCGTGTAGCCGTCGCCCATGATCTCCCGGCTCCGGCCCTTGAAATCGGTGACGCAGCAGATCCAGCGCTGAGATGCCCAGCGGCGGTTCGTCAGGGTCCTGGTTTCCGGGTCATGGATCCTGCCGCCCCGGTTGCCCATGTAAAGGCCGCGCGCCGAAGTGGCGATGATGTCGCCGGTGGGCGTCACCCGGTTTTGCAACGGTGCTTTTGTCGACATCCAGGAGCCCTCCACGAAAGTCTCGTCATATCGGCGGAAGCCTATCATGATAGGCGAAAAGAATCAGTGTCTTGGAGTCGTCCTTCATGTCCGTCCTGGTGATTGAAAACTATCCGGATGCCCCGATGGGCAATGTCGGCCGCGCCCTGGAAAAGGCCGGGATCGGCTTTGATATTGTGCAGGCCCATGCCGGTGAACCGGTTCCGGGAACGTGCGCGGGACGGTCCGGGCTCGTTGTCCTGGGAGGTTCCCAGAATGCGCTCGACGACGAGGGCTACCCTTTCCTGCCGGCTGTCTGCGACCTCATCAGAGACTTTCATGATCGAGACAAACCGGTTCTTGGCATTTGCCTGGGCTCTCAACTGATCGCGCGGGCGTTCGGGGCCGAGAACATTCTCGACCGGCCGATCGAATTCGGCTGGCACGAAGTGCGGGCGGTCGAGAAGGCCGGCGACGATCCGATCGGCCGGATTCTGGCCGGAGGCTCGCCGATCTTCCACTGGCACACGGACACGTTTTCCCTGCCGGAGGGCGCGGTGCACTTGGCCAGCAGCGATGCAACGCCGCATCAGGCGTTTCGACTGGGCCGCGCCACCTATGCGACCCAGTTTCATTTCGAAGTGGCGCTGCCGGAGGCCGAACAATGGTCCGCCCTGTTTTCCGAGCGGATCCGGGAGCATACGCCCGACTGGCCGGAACGCTTCACTCACGAGGCAAACCGCCACGCGGCCGCCTCCGACCGGACCGGGCAGGCGATTGCCGAAGCCTGGGTCGCTCTGCTCGACCGGTCATAAGTTTAGGGTTCAGAACCTTCAGAGCACCAGATTGTGCCGGCCCACCTTGGTGATGTCGGTTTCGCCGCAAAGGCCCATGGTCACGTCCAGTTCCTTGCGGATGATCTCCAGCGCCTTGGTCACGCCCGGCCTGCCCATGGCGCCGAGGCCGTAGATGTACGAGCGGCCGATGAAGGTGCTTTTCGCGCCCATGGCAACCGCCTTGAAGACGTCCTGGCCGGAGCGGATGCCACCGTCCATGTAAACCTCGATCTTGTCGCCGACGGCATCGACGATATCCCGCAGCACATCGTAGGAGGCCAGGGCGCCGTCGAGCTGGCGGCCGCCGTGGTTGGAGACGATGATCCCGTCGGCTCCCGTCCCGACCGCGATCTTCGCGTCCTCCACGTCGTTGATGCCCTTCAGGATCAGCTTGCGGTTCCAATGCTTCTTGACCCATTCCACCGACGACCAGTCCAGGGTCGGGTCGAACTGGCTGTTGGTCCATTCTGCCAGCGAGGACATGTCCTCCACGCCCTTGACGTGGCCATGGATGTTACCGAACTGGCGACGCTTGGTCTGCAACATGTTCCAGCACCAGCGCGGCTTAAGGGCGAGGTCGAGCAGAACCGGCAGGGTCGGCTTCGGCGGGGTCGACAGGCCGTTCTTGATGTCCCTGTGACGTTGCCCCAGAACCTGAAGATCAAGCGTGAGCACGAGGGCGGAACAGCCGGCCTCGAGCGCCCGTGTCATCAGCGATTCCGAAAAGCCGCGGTCGCGCATCACATAGAGCTGGAACCAGAACGGCCTGGTCGTGTGTTCCGCCACATCCTCGATGGAGCAGACGCTCATGGTGGTCAGCGTGAACGGCACGCCGAATTGCTCGGCCGCCTGGGCGGCCAGAATTTCCCCGTCCGCGTGCTGCATGCCGGTGAGGCCGACCGGGGCGAGCGCCACCGGCATGGAGACGTCCTCGCCGATCATGGTCGTCTTGAGGCTGCGGTTGTCGATGTTGACCGCGACCCGCTGGCGCAGCTTCTGACGCTGAAACGCGGCTTCGTTGTCATGATAGGTGCTCTGGGTCCACGAGCCGGTGTCCGCATATTCGTAGAACATCTTCGGGACACGGCGTCTGGCAAGGGCTTGCAGATCGGAAATGCAGGTAATGGCGGACATGGGTTTTCCTCGATTGGTCTGTATTTTTAACCTTTGGCAGCGGTAGAGCGACCGCTGCCCGGAACATGGCTGCGCTGTTTCAGCCGGAGATCGGACACCTCCTGCCAGCCTTCGGCGCGTTCCGCCTCCTTCAAGGCGGCGGCAACGAAATCGATATGGTCGTGTGACGCCTGTCGCGCCCCGTCCGGGTCGCCGGCCAGGATGCGGTCGACGATCCGCTTGTGCTGCTCCAGAACGGCGCGGCGGGCGGTCGGGTGGTGATAGAGCCGCTGGCGGTTGTAGAAGACGCCGTTTTCCAGGAGCCGATAGCAGGAACGCAGGGCGTGCAGCAGGATGATGTTGTGGGCCGCTTCGCCGACGGCGTGATGCAGGTCAACATCCAGTTCCACTTCCCTGGCCGCGTCGCCGCTCTCGTAAGCCGCGTCCATCTGGGCGAGAACGTCGGTGAGGATCTTGCGGTCCGAGGCCGTGGCCCTCTCGGCGGCATGGGCGGCTGCGGTGCCCTCCATGTCGCGCCGGAACTCCAGGTAGTCGGCGATGGCCGTCGGATGGCGCTCGATCAGAGCGATGATCGGTTCGGAGAAGATCGGCCCGATGACATCGGCGACGAAAGTTCCGCCACCCTGCCGGCTGGTCAGAAGGCCGCGCTCTTCCAGAAGTTTCAAGGCCTCGCGCAGCACCGGGCGGGAGACATCGATCTCACTCGCCAGTTCCCGTTCCGGCGGCAGCCGGTCGCCCGGCCGGAGCACACCGTTGAGGATCAGTTCCTCGATCTGCTGCACGACGGCGTCGGCGGTCCTTATCGGTGGCGCCTTGCGGAACATGGATTGTGCCTGTTGTTGATCTGCGTACCGGGCACGCAAAATCGCACCCGCCGGATCTTAATGACCCAACGAAGATGATTGGTCAATTAAATTGTCCAATTTCTTTTAAAGAAGATCCTTCGGCGTCCTGCCGGCAAAGAAGGCGTCGAGATTGTCCAGTGCGCGGAAGCCCATGGCATCGCGGGTCCGCACGGTCGCGCTGCCGATATGGGGCAGCATGAACACGTTCTCGAAGTCTGCGAACGCCGGGTTGCCGCCGGGTTCCTTTACAAAACAATCCAGGCCAGCCGCAGCCACCTGTCCGGACCTGAGCGCCGTAATCAGGGCCGCCTCATCCACCAGCGCGCCACGGGCGGTGTTTACGATCACGCAGCCCGCGGGAAGCAGCTTCAAGCTATCCGCGTTCAGGAGGTTCTTCGTCTCCGGTGTCGCCGGGCAGTGGAGCGACAGGAAATCGCCGTTGGGCAGCAGGCTTTCCAGGGAGCTGTGGTAGGTCGCGCCGAATTCCCGGTTCTCGGCAAGGCGCTGCCTGTTGTAGTAATGGATCTCCATGTCGAAACCGCGCGCCTTTTTGGCGAAGGCCTGGCCGACACGGCCCATGCCGACGATGGCGAGCCGCGCGCCGCTGACCTGCTTGCCGACCATGAAGGACGGGCTCCAGAAGTCCCACGCACCGCTTCTGACGATCCGGTCGCCCTCGACCGCCCGCCGGGCCGCGCCGAGCATCAGCAGCATGGCGATTTCGGCGGTCGCATCCGACAGGATGTCCGGCGTGTTGGTCACGGCGATGCCGCGCGCCTTGAGAGCGGCCAGATCGCAATGGTCGACGCCGACCGAATGATTGGCGAGGATCTTCAGGCGCGGGTCGAGCCGGCTGACCACATCGGCCGAAAAGATCTCCGAGTGGCAGGGCATCATCGCGTCGACACGTGCGCTCATGGCGACGATCTCGTCAGCAGTGCTGACGTCGTCCGCCTCGTTGAGGATCACCTCGTAGCTTTCCCGGGCCCGCGCGATGGTCGCGTCGGACACCCGCCGCGGCAGCCACAGGACCGGTTTGTCAGCCATTTTTGCCGTTCCCGTCCTTGCCCAGAACGCATTCCTGAACATAGTCGGTGACGGCGAGGGACAGAACGAAGATCACGATGATCCAGCAGGGCAGGCCGCCCCAGAAACCGGCAAAACCGGTGGAGATGCTGTAGGCCAGGCCGATCACGAAGACAGAGACCAGGGCGGTTCCGATCAGTCCCAGGAGGATCTTGCTGTTTCGTCCTAACATGAGGAACTCCTTGTCTCGTCTCAGGCGGCGTTCAATGTTGTCAAAAGCCAGCGGGCGGTGCGCATCAGCCGGTCGTCCTGCTCGACCGCACCAATCAGGTGGACCCCGATCGGCAGTCCGTTCTCGCCGACCAGCAGGGGCATGGAAACGGCAGGCAATCCGCCCAGCGTCCAGAGTGTGCAGAAGATCGGGTCCCCGGTACTCGGCCCCATCTTCGGAGCTTCTCCCGCCGCACTCGGGCTGAGGATCGCATCGTAGTCCTTGAAGAAGGCGGTGAAGAAGCCGTCGGCCGCTTCGGCAACCGAAAGCGCATCCTCATAGGCCGAGGTCGTTATTGCCCGGCCCCGTTCGATCACAGGCTTCAGCGTCGCGCTGATCCGATCCCAATGATTATCGAAGGTGTCCTGCAGAAGCTGGCAGATCTCGTATTCATGGATGATCCGCTGCACCTCGACCAGGTCGGCAAACGCGGGCGGTGCCGGTATCCGTTCCACCCGAGCGCCGAGAGCCGTAACGAGTTCCGTAAACCCGGCACGGCTGTCCGCGCTCAGTCGGTCGGCGAAGGGAAGGTCGATAAAGGCCAGGGACGGTTCCACCGGCGGTTCCGACAGAAAGCCTTCCAGCATGGCGGGCCTTGGACGCGGATAGCACTTGTCGTCGGTCTGGTCGTAGCCTTTGAGGGTATCGGTCAGAAGGGCGCTGTCCTCCAGGGTGCGGGCAAAGACGCCGATCTGGTCGAGCGTATTTGACGTCGCCAGAACGCCCCGGCGGGAAATAACCCCGCGCGTTGGCTTGAAGCCGTAGGTCCCGCAAAAGGAGGCCGGACGGATGACCGAGCCGTTGGTCTGGGTGCCGAGCGCCAGTGGCACCTGATGGGCGGCAACGGCTGCCGCCGACCCGCTCGAGGAGCCGCCGGGTATATGGCCCGGGTCGTGCGGATTGGTGGTATCGGTCGGATGAACGAAGGCCAGCTCCGTCGTCTTGGTCTTGCCCAGGATCACGGCCCCGGCGTCACGCAGGCGTTCCACCACGGCCGCATCCCGGTCGGGGCAGCGTCCTGTGAACACCGCAGACCCGCGTTCGGTCGGATAATCCTTCGTGTCGATGATGTCCTTCAGGCCGACCGGCACACCATGCAGGGCGCCGAGGGGGCGGCCTGATTTCCGGACCGCATCCATTTCGGCGGCCTCCGCCAGCGCCTTGTCCCGGTCCAGATGGGCCCAGGCTTTCAACTGCCCGTCGGTTTCCTCGATGCGTCGGAGACAGGCGGAAACAAGATCGGTCGAGGTCAGAAGGCCGGCCCGGATTTTCCGGACCGCCTCGCTGGCGCTGAGTTTGAGGATGTCGTTGTCAGGCAGTGTCAGGTTCATGGAATATACGGTCCGAACAGGTAATCAGGCAGCCACAGGGCAATCGCGGGGAATTCGTGCAGCATCACCATGCTGAAAATCACGATCGCCAGATACGGCAGGATGCCCTTGAAGATGTCAATCAGCTCGATCTCTTTCTTCAACACACCTTTCAGATAGTAGGCCGACATGGCCATGGGCGGGGTCAGGAACGAGGTTTGCAGGTTCAGCGCCACCAGCATCGCGAAGAAATACGGGTTGACGTGGAACGTATCGAGCATGGGCAGGAAGATCGGCACGAAAATGATCAGGATTTCCGACCATTCCAGCGGCCAGCCGAGGAAGAAGATGATCAGTTGAACCAGGATCAGGAACTGCCACGGCTCGAGCTGCATGTGCAGGAACCATTGCTCGATGATGTCGTGGCCGCCGAGATAGGAGAACACCGACGCGAAGGTCCAGGAGCCGACGAACAGCCAGCAAACCATGGCGGTCGCCTTGGCGGTCAGGAACACGCTTTCCGTCAATCGGACCCAAACCGCCTTGTGGGCGTGGCGGAGGCACGAGAGCCAGAGGCCGGCGAGCGCACCCAGAACAGGAATTGTGATCATCTGCCACAGCTTCGGCTCCTTGGCGGACAGGATGAAAACCGCGAAGGACACCACGGCGAACCCGGCCGGAACCGGGTCTTTCAGTGTGACGCACCTCCTCAGGATGTCTTCCGTCGGCCCGAGATAGAGAGACGCCAGGAACAGACCTCCAAGCGCTCCCATCGCGGCCGCTTCCGCCGGCGTTGCCAGTCCGCCCAAAATAGAGCCGAGGACGAGCATGATCAGCACGGTCAGCGGCACGAAGGAAACCAGCAGATCCGTGTAGATCTTCGCCACCGGCGGCACGTCCTCCTGCTGTGGCTTGGGCGCGATTCCGGGGCTGACGAGAACCCGGGCAATCACATAGAGGATATAGAGACCCGCGAGCATCAGCCCGGGGAAGACCGCTGCCGCGTAAAGGCGGAGCGGGGACAGTTCGGCGATCGCCGCATAGACGATCAGCATGATGGATGGCGGAATCAGGATGCCGAGCGTTCCACCGGCACAGATCACGCCGGAGGCGAATTGCTTATTGTAATTGGCATTGGCCATGGCGGGGAAGGCTAGAAGTCCCATCAGCGTCACGACGGCGCCGACGATCCCGGATGCGGTTGAAAAAACCGCGCAGGTGATCAGGGCGGCAATCGCCATGGAGCCGGGCAGGTTGCGCGCGGCCATCTGCAGCGAGAAGAACAGGCGGTTGACGATATTTGCCCGTTCGACCACGTAACCCATGAACAGGAACAACGGGATGGCGACCAGTGTGTCGTTTTCCATCACCGAATAGGTATTCTGGTTCAGCAGATAGAAGATGTTGTTGGTGAACAGGTCTGCGAAGGTTTCCGCACCGGAGTAATAGGCGTAGTAGCCGAAGGCGACGCCCATGGCGAGAAGGGTAAAGGCGATCGGAAAGCCGAGCAGCACCAGCAGGATAAACAGGCACAGCATCAGGATCGCGACTTCGGGATTCGTCATCTCAGGACACTTTCATCAAAGAGACATGCTGTCCGGTCAATGGCCGGCGGCGGGCTGGTCTTCGAAGGGATCCTCGGCCAGGATGTCCTCCGTTTCCTTCACGTCGTCCAGGCGTGGCAGCCATTGACCCGTTTTCATGGCGCGCCAGCAGCGTGCGAGTTCGGCAAGTCCCTGCAGCATCAGCAGGAAGCCGGCCACCGGGATCAGGGTCTTGAAGAAATAGACCTGGATGCGCGCCGGGCTGTTCCAGCTCACTTCCTTGTAGCGCCAGCTGTCGGAGGCGATCTCCGCCCCGTACCAGAACAGGGCCAGCATGCCCGGATAGAAGAACAGCAGGTAAAGCAGGAAGTCGACGCGGGCCTGCCAACGGACCGAAAACAGGCGGTAGAGGACATCGCCGCGCACATGGGTGTCCTGGGCCAGGGCATAGGGCCCCGACATCAGGAAGAGGGCGCCATACATCTGCACCATCATGTCGAAGGCCCAAACGGTGGGCGCGTTCAGCACGTAGCGCACGAACACTTCGTAGGAAACGGACAGGGTGAGGATGAGAATGCACCAGCCGAATGCCCGGCCGACCCAGACGCTTAGCCCTTCGATCATATAGATTAGTCTTGTCACGTCAGCCTCTGGAGGTTTGCAGGCAGGAATGCGCAGGGGCCCGTGACGGGTCCCCGCGACAACATCCGGCAAAAGGGGCTCGGATCAGCCGAAGTAGTGCTTGTAGGCCAGCTTGTAGTCGGGCTGGTTGAGGTTCAGGTAGCCCATCACCTCTTTGGCATACTTCTTCTGCGACTCGATCACCTTGGCGAAGAAGGGGTCTTCCTCGGAAATGCGGGTGACAACGGCATCCCAGGCATCGAGCTGAGCGGCCATGACCGCATCCGGCGTGCGGTAAACCTTGACGCCCTGCTCTTCCTGCAGTTTGACGAGGTCTTCCGAGTAGCGCTTGGTGTTGTGCCAGTAGAAGTTCGAGTTCTCCGCATTCGACGCGTGCTTGAGGACGGCCTGGAGCTCGGACGGCAGGTTCTCGTACTTCTTCTTGTTGAAGGTGATTTCGAAGAATTCCTGGCTCTGGTGGAACGACGCCAGCATGTAGTTCTTCGAGACGTCCTGCATGCCGAAGTCGCGGTCGGAGGTCGGGTTGTTGAACTCGGCCGCGTCGATCAGGCCGGACTTCATTGCCGGCTGAATTTCACCGCCGGGAAGCTGCACGACCGAAAGTCCCATCTGCAGCATCACGTCCGCAGCCAGGCCGACCGTGCGGTACTTCAGGCCGTTCATCTGCGCGACATCAGTGATCTGTTCCTTGAACCAGCCGAGCGGCTGTGCAGGCATCGGACTGTTGAAGAAGGAGACGACGTTCAGTCCGAGCGAGGCCATCAGTTCGTCGAACAGCTCCTGGCCACCACCGTAATTGACCCAGCCGAGCACTTCCTGAGAGGACCAGCCGAAGCACGGACCGGTACCGAACAGGGACGCGGTTTTCGATTTGGAGTACCAGTAGGCCGGAACGTAGTGGGCCGCATCGAGCACGCCCCGGTGCACAGCGTCCTGCATCTGGCTGGTCTTGACCACCGAGTCCACCGGCAGCAGGTCGATCTTCAGGTCCTTGCCGGCCATGGCATGGACGGTGTCCACGTAGGACTTGGCGTTTTCAAGAAAGATGCCGCCTCCCCAGGCGGCCTGCATTTTCAGGACGGCCGGCTCGGCGCGCGCCACGGCGGGTGCGGCAAGCGTGCCGGCCGTTGCAGTGGCGGCAAGCGCGCTGCCTTTCAGGAACCGTCTCCTGTTCAGTGTATCAGTCATGATTTTCCTCCCGTTTATGCCGGCTTTGTTTATGGGTATCCCGGACCTAAACAGGATTAGGAAACCATTATCCCCGAAGAAGAACAAGAGGATCTGTATCTTCCAGCTGATTGAACTCAAGAGGAGACTGAGGGGTTTGTTTTGCGGTCAAGTCTTATGTTTAATTTGTTAAATAATAGACTTTCTGTTTTTTTGGGTGCGTTTGTATTGCGTTGCGGAATGACGGCCTCGCATCTGCATCCGGTTGTGTGCCGTGAGGGGTATTTACCGGCGTTCAGAATGGGCCGGTTCGTCGATCGGGCACAGCCTGAGGCTGTTCCGGAACAATTTCGAGAAATGCGAACAAATGAATGCATTTACAAAATGCGAGAAACCGTTTGAGGTATCCGTTCCGAAGGCGCATGTGCTGCTGCCCGTCCGCACGGGTCGCATTGCATGATCCCCCGGGTATCTCGATGGGTGAAAACAGGGCCTCGGGATGGTGTGAAAATTTTGCGGCGCGACAAAGGCTTGAGAAGTCCACCGGTGCCGGGTTATGATTTCTCGCGAAATGAGAATTGTTTCGCGATTTTGCATTCAGTTTTAACGCTGCGTTGAAAATCCTTGTGGATTTATGCCCGCGTCGGGATGGCGCACGTCCATTCCAACCAAAACCCGTGACAAGGCTCCTCTCCATAAGCCATTCTCTGGACTGGTCATCATGGCGAGATGGAAGGACTGGGACAGTCATGGGCGAGAACACGAAGGACACGGCAAGCCCGTTACCGGCCTTCAAAACGCATCCCATGCGCGAGGCCGTTCTGGGGGAGGTGCATGCCCGTCCCTTTCGCCCGCTGTCGGTGCCAAGCATCATCCTGCATTACGCTTTCACCACGACGCCCGAGCAGGCGGCGGCCGATTACGACTGGTTTTCCGACCTCTGCGCCAGCCAGGGCGCGGCAGGGCCTGGAAAGTCGGCGCGCCACCACGTTCTGGGATTTGGCGGGGGGACCCTGAGCTGGGAGCGGCACGCCGAGTTCACCACCTATACGTGGCACGGCCCGGCGACCTCGTCGGATCCATTCGGGCCGCTGCCTGGCACGCATCCGTTCGGGGTCGCATTCCGGGCGCCGGGACCGATGCTGGTGTCGACCCGGCTCGATCTCTGCAAGGCGCCGGCATCGCAGAACTGGCGAAGCCACTATGATCCCGCAAGCCTGACGGTCTTCAAGGTGGAAAACGGTGCGGGGCTCGTCGCGACGGATTTCCGGCCGGACGGGGACGGCATGACCAGGATCGTCGTCTTCAATGAAGCCATGACGCCGATACAGAGCGGCGCGGTGGTGCAGCGCCTTCTGGAAATCGACACCTACCGGACCCTGGCATTGCTCGGTCTTTTCGAGGCAAACGGCAGGCAACCCGAAATCGGGACGATCGAGACGAAACTGATTGATCTGGCCAAGCGGCTCCAGGACACGGCCGGCCTGGAGGAAAACCGCACCCTGCTGGAGCAATTGTCCGGGCTGGCAGCCGAACTCGGGGCCGCCGCGGCGGCAAGCACCTACCGTTTCGCCGCAAGCCGGGCCTATTACGAAATCGTCCTGGCCCGTCTCAGGTCCCTTGGCGAGGAGACCGCGCCCGGTGACTTGAGCATGTCCGCGTTTCTCGGGCGCCGGCTCGGCCCGGCGATGCGGACGTGTCAGGCTCTCGAAACGCGCCAGGACATGCTGTCGGAAAAACTGGCGCGCGCGACGACCCTGTTGCGCACGCGGGTCGATGTGGATCTGGAACAGCAGAACCGGAGCCTGCTGGAATCCATGAACCGGCGCGCGCGCGTTCAACTGCGCCTGCAGCAGACGGTTGAAGGCCTGTCCGTTGCCGCCATCAGCTACTACGTAATCGGCCTGCTGTCCTATCTCGCCAAGGGCGTGAAGACGGCAGGCGTTCCGATGCCCGGACCGGAATTGACCACGGGGCTTGCCGTGCCGGTGGTCGTGGTCGGCATCTGGCTGATCGTGCGCAGGATCCGGTCTCATCACGCGGAAGGTGCCGACGACGAGACCGGGAAATAAGCCTCGACCTGTAAATGAGAAAGGCCGGCTCGCAGGGAGCCGGCCTTTTTTGTTTTCTGCGGGAGGACCGCTTACTTCGTCGAGCCGTCCTCATTGAATTGGGCCAGGTAGGCGATGATGTCGTCGCGGTCCTTTTCCTTTTTCAAGCCCGCAAACGCCATCTTGGTTTTCGGAACGAGGTCCTTCGGCTTCTCCAGGTAGGTATGGAGGATCTCGTCGGTCCACGCCTTGTCGCCTTCGGCGAATTCCTTCATTGCCGGAGAATACTTGAAGTCTTCAATGCTGGCGACCTTGCGGCCGACGATGCCGTTCAGCTCCGGTCCGACCTTGTTTTTGGCGTCGGGACCAACGGCATGGCAGGCCTTGCACTTCTTAAAGACCTTCTCGCCCTTGTCCACATCGCCTTCAGCCGATGCGGTAACGGTCAGGGCAAGAAGAGCCGTGCCGGCAAACATTACGAGACGCTTCATTTCATTCTCCCTCAATGATGCGTAATCACATAGCAGTTTTAGAACAAAAAAACGAAGCCCAACGCAAGGGAGCAGCCAGAAAACTTGTTCGGTTTTTCCGGGCTTGAGCGCCTATGTCGCAGGTTCGTGGCAAAACCGCTTACCCCAAAAGAGGCATTCCGTGTCTGAAATTGCAACCGATACATAAGGGTGATTTTTCAACTTGCCTTGGCCGTGCCGGACGAATCCAGCCATGCGTCCAGTCCGGCGTCCCAATAGGGCGAAGGGCCGTAAAGTCCGGCGAGGAAATCGATGAAGACGCGGACCTTCGCCGGCAGAAAACGTCGGCTGGGGTAGACGGCGTGCAGCCCCACATCCTTCGAGGCCCGGTATTGCGGCAGGACGATCTTGAGTTTTCCCTCGCGCAGTTCCGGTCCGATGTCCCAGGTGGAGCGCAGGGCGACGCCGACGCCCGCCAGGAGGCACTCGCGAACCACCTCGCTGGAGTTGGTCCGGATCGGGGCAAGCGTACGCACCGTCTCGATACCGTGCGGGCCCATCAGCCGCCACGGGTCCTGATTGACCGCCGCAAGACAGACGTGATTTTCCAGCAGATCCTCTATGGAAGCCGGTTCGCCGTGCTCGGCCAGATAGCCGGGAGCGGCACACAGGATCCGGTGAACCGGCGCGAGCCTGCGCGCCACGAGGCTGGAATCGGACAGCTCGGCAATGCGGATCGCCAGGTCGTAGCCCTCGCCGACGATGTCCACGAAATCGTCGCCCAGGTCGAGATTGATCGACAGGTCCGGATTGTCCTTCAGGAATTTTCCGAGATAGGGCGCGATATGCAGTCGGCCGAACGAGGTGGGGGCCGCAACCTTCAGCGTGCCTCGCGCCTGCGCGGAACCGCGGGTCACGAACGCTTCGGCCTCTTCCACGGAGGCAAGAATCGCGACGACGCGCTCGTAGAATCCCTGTCCGGCTTCGGTCATGGCGATCTGACGGGTCGTGCGCTGCAGAAGCCTGGTGCCGAGCTTGTCCTCAAGCCGTCGGATGCGTTTGGAAACAACCGCGGGGGAAAGCGACATCTCCCGGCCCGCCGCCGACATGCTGCCGGCACCGACGACCCTGGCGAAAATCTCCATGTCCGTGAGATTGCTCATTTTCAACTGCCCGGAAAGATTATTATTGCTTGGCCGGCGTTTCGTCCGGCGCGGTTTTTTGACAGGATTGGCAAACAGCCGGAATCCGATACGGTCAACCGGATTGATTATACGTCTTTTCGGCAATAATAGATCATATTTGTTCGGAAATGGAAAGGGAGAGGCCATGACTGCGATCGCAATGCCGGCGCCGGATGGCGCGGTCATCGCCCGCAGGGCGGACATCGTCAAAGCGCTGCAGGCGATTGTGCCCGGAGAGGGCGTAATCGATGACGAAACCGAAATGCGCCCCTATGAAACCGATGGCCTGACCGCATATCGTCAGCTGCCGCTGATCGTGGTCCTTCCCGAAACCGTGGACCAGGTCTCCCGTGTCCTGCGCTATTGCCACGAGAACGACGTCAAGGTGGTGCCGCGCGGTGCCGGGACGTCGCTCTCCGGCGGCGCGCTGCCGCTTGCCGACGGCGTTCTGCTGTCCATGATGAAGTTCAACCGGGTGCTCGACATCGACTATGAGAACCGGGCGGTCGTCGTTCAGCCGGGCGTCACCAATCTCGGGATCACCCGGGCCGTCGAGCATGAAGGTTTTTACTACGCGCCCGATCCCTCGTCCCAGATCGCCTGTTCCATCGGCGGCAACATCGCGGAGAACTCCGGCGGCGTGCATTGCCTGAAATACGGCCTGACGACCAACAATGTGCTCGGCCTGGAAATGGTCCTGATCACCGGCGAGGTGATCCGCCTCGGCGGCAAGCATCTCGACAGCGAGGGCTATGACCTGCTCGGCCTGATGACCGGGTCGGAAGGCCTGCTCGGCGTCGTCACCGAAGTCACCGTGCGCATTCTGCAGAAGCCGGAAACCGCCCGCGCACTCCTGATCGGCTTTCCTTCCAGCGAGGACGGCGGCCGTTGCGTGGCCGACATCATCGGCGCGGGCATCATTCCCGGCGGCATGGAAATGATGGACAAACCGGCCATTCATGCGGCCGAGGATTTCGTCCACGCCGGCTATCCACGGGATGTGGAGGCGCTTCTGATCGTCGAACTCGACGGTCCGGAGGCGGAGGTGGACTACCTGATCGGCCGGGTCGAGGCGATCGCGAAGGACAACAAAGCGAGCCATATCCGGATTTCCGAAAACGAGGAGGAGCGCCTGACCTTCTGGGCCGGACGCAAGGCCGCCTTCCCGGCGGTCGGCCGGATCTCGCCCGACTATCTGTGCATGGACGGAACGATCCCGCGCAGGGAACTGCCGAAAGTGCTGGCGCGCATGCGCGAACTGTCCGACAAGCACGGGTTGCGGGTCGCCAACGTGTTCCATGCCGGCGACGGCAACCTGCACCCGCTCATTCTCTATGATGCCAACAAGCCGGGCGAACTGGATGCCGCAGAAGCCTTCGGCGCGGATATCCTGCGGCTTTGCGTCGAGGTCGGCGGTGTTCTCACCGGCGAGCACGGGGTCGGCATCGAGAAGCGCGACCTGATGACGGACATGTTTTCCGAAGACGACCTGAAGCAGCAGCAGCGGGTCAAATGCGCCTTCGACGACAAGCACCTGCTGAACCCGGGCAAGGTGTTCCCGGTACTGCACCGCTGCGCCGAGCTCGGCAAGATGCATGTTCATAAAGGACAGCTTCCGTTCCCGGACATCCCTCGTTTCTAGGAAATCCCATGGACGCGACACTGAAACCGCGCGATACGCGCGAAACCTGCGAAGCGGTCAAATGGGCCGCTGCCGAGCACACGCCGCTGGAAATCATCGGCCAGGGCTCCAAGCGCGCGCTCGGCCGCCCGGTCCAGGCGGCGCATGTGCTCGATCTCTCCGACCTGAACGGCGTGGATGTCTACGAGCCGGCCGAACTCGTGCTCACGGTGAAGGCGGGAACGCCGATCAAGGACGTCGAGGCGCTGGTGGCTCAAAGCGGCCAGGAACTGTCGTTCGAGCCGATGGACTACGGTCCGCTCCTGGGCGAGGCGCCGGGCAGGGGAACGGTCGGCGGCGTTCTGGCCGCCAACCTCTCCGGTCCGCGCCGGATCAAGGCAGGGGCTGCCCGCGATCATATCCTGGGTATGGAGGCAGTCTCCGGCCGTGGCGAGATCTTCAATTCCGGCGGCCGGGTCGTGAAGAACGTCACCGGTTATGATTTGCCGCGTGCGCTCTGCAGTTCCTGGGGAACGCTGGCGGTGGCCACCACGGTTACGCTGAAGGTCAATCCGAAGCCGGAAACCAGCGCGAGTTTCCGCCTCACCGGCCTGTCCGACGAGGACGCGGTCAAAGCCATGTGCGCGGCCATGGGATCGTCGGCGGAAGTCTCCGGAGCGGCCCATCTCCCGGCCGACATCGAAGGCGGCGAAGGTCAAACGTTGCTCCGGCTGGAGGGCTTCGCGACCTCGGTCGATTACCGGTTCGACACCTTGAGGAAGCTGCTGGCTCCTTTCGGCACGCCGACCCGCATCCAAAACGAGGAATCGGCGACGTTATGGGCAAGGGTCCGCGACGTGATGCCGTTCGCCGGAGGCAGGACGCCGGTCTGGCGCATATCCGTGGCGCCGGCGTCTGGCGCGGACCTGGTCGCGCACTTGCGGGACAAACTGGACCTGCAGGCGTTCTACGACTGGTCCGGAGGTCTTGTCTGGCTGAATTGTCTCGACGGCGAGGTTCACGACGTGCCCATCCGGGACGCAGTGGCCGATTGCGGCGGCGGTCACGCGACGCTTGTGCGGGCCGATGCGCCGGTGCGCGCCTCCGTTCCCGTTTTCCAGCCGCAGCCTGATGCGCTTGCGGCCCTTGCCCAACGGGTCAAGGAGCAGTTCGATCCGCATGGCATTCTCAATCCCGGTCGGATGGTTCCCTGAACACTCATATGAGCTGACAAAAAGCGCCGGGGAAGCGAATTGCTTCCCCGGCGCTTTTTGTCGGGAGCAGGCAGGCTGCAGCGGCCATGATCAGGCGCGCGGCGGTGCCTTCTTCAGGCCGGCGTTGCACTTGACGGTCAGGTCATACGTCATGCTGCCGCGCTGGTTCGTGGTGTTCTTTAGGCTCCACTTGTTGTTTTTCGCGGCCTTCTTACGGGCGGCCACGGCATCGAGTTCGAAGTAGGCACGTGCCTTCACCGTCCAGTTCTTCGACAGGACGTCCGTCTTCGACAGGCCCTTTTTCATCTGGTTCAACAGGTTGAGTTCGCACTGCTTTTTCGGATCGGAGCCGTGCCAGGCAAGCTTGTGAACCGGGATCTCCGGCTTGAAGCCGATGCTGACCGTCCGCTTGGAGCCGGACCCGACATCCCGGTACTTGAAGCTCTTGTGCCAGGCATTGCCGCTGCCTTCGAAATAAAGCACGTTATGGAAGGAACCGAGCTTCATGGCGACAATGCGTTCGCCGTTGGTGGCCTTGGCATAGAGGTTCAGCAGGAAGCGGTGGCTGGGGGTCTTGATCTTGGTGTAGCCGTTTGCGTCGGCGGAAACCTCGATGACCTTCACGTCGATGCCGTCCTGCTTGACGCTGACCTTTTCGATCCAGTCCTTGGCAAAACCGGCCGAGGTCATGGTGAGCAGCGCTGCTGCGGTCAGGGCGGTCCGGAAAATTGCTTTCGTCTGCATAATTTTCTCCAAATAGATGTCTTAATCAAACCCACGGGAAGACATATGGTGGCTCTGCCTTGAATGGCGCCTGAAGCCGTCGTTCAAACTCCGTTCATCTGTCCGTGAACTTTTCGCGGAATTTCGAAAGTCCTGTGCGGGAGATCGGGTTCGATGCGGCACAAGCATCTGCTATAGGTTTGATTGCAAAGGGAGAGGATCGCCGCCGGCTGTGACCCGACCGGCTGGTCGAGCAGGCCGGATTGACGGTCGATTGATGGAACCGAGGACACATGCAGACCAATTTCACCGCCGAGCAGTTATCTGACAGTGCTGTCGCGGAATCGGAAAAGATCCTGCGCAAATGCGTCCATTGCGGGTTCTGCACGGCAACCTGTCCGACCTTCACCCTGTTGGGCGACGAACTCGACAGTCCCCGCGGGCGGATCTACCTGATCAAGGATATGCTGGAAAACAGCCGTCCTGCGGATGCCCGCGTGGTCAAGCATATCGACCGCTGCCTGTCGTGCCTGTCCTGCATGACGACCTGCCCGTCGGGGGTGCATTATATGCATCTGGTCGATCATGCCCGGGCGCATATCGACAAGACATACAAGCGGCCCCTGGCCGACCGGCTGCTGCGGGAGCTGCTGGCTTTCGTCCTGCCCCATCCGGGCCGGTTCCGGCTGGCGTTGGTGGGCGCGTTTTTCGCGCGGCCCATGGCGGGTCTCCTGAAAAGCTTCGGCGGTTCTTTTGCAAAGATGGGCGCCATGCTGGAACTGGCGCCGGCAAAGGCGCAAGGGATCTCGCATATGGCGGGGCCTGCCTGCTTTCCCGCGGAGACGGGTCAGCGGAAGGGGCGGGTCGCGATCCTGTCCGGTTGTGCCCAGCCGGTCCTGAAGCCGTCGATCAACGAGGCGACCATCCGCCTGTTGCAACGCGCCGGTTACGAGATCGTCCTGCCGGAAGGCGAGGGCTGCTGCGGCGCGCTGGTCCATCACATGGGTAAGGAAGAGGCCGCCCTTGAAAATGCCCGGCGCAACGTGGATGCCTGGACCCGCGAGATCGAGGGGGAGGGGCTTGACGCCATCCTGATCACAGCGTCCGGCTGCGGCACCACGGTCAAGGACTACGGTTTCATGTTGCGCGAGGATGCGGCCTATGCGGAAAAGGCGGAACGGGTGTCCGCGCTGACGAAGGACATCACCGAATTTCTCACCGGCGTCGAACTGGGCGAACCGGCCTTCGCGCCAAACCTGACCGTTGCCTACCATTCCGCCTGCTCGATGCAGCACGGCCAGAAAATTACCCGTGAACCCAAGGATCTGCTGAAGGCCGCGGGCTTTGTGGTCAAGGATGTGCCGGAAGGCCACCTGTGCTGCGGTTCGGCCGGGACCTACAACATCCTTCAGCCGGAGCTGGCCAGGAAACTGCGTGACCGCAAGGTCGCCAATATCGAAAAGACCGCGCCGGATCTGGTCGCCACCGGCAATATCGGCTGCATGACACAGATCGGGACGGGATCGGATCTTCCGATCGTCCACACCGCCGAACTTCTGGACTGGGTCTACGGTGGGCCGGTACCGGAAGGGCTTGAGCAGGTCTACCGTCTGTAGCCGCCGATACCTGCCTGGATCGCTCCATCCGGTCGGCTTTTTGAAAATTACCGCCCGAGCCACCATATTGATCGGGTTGGAAAATCAGGTGGAAGTCGTGTCGGCCGGAAGCAGCCATACAGCAATCGTCAGCCTCGGCATGTCCTGCCAGAGTTCGCGGCAGATCCGCACCAGTCTGGATACTCTGAGCACAGCGCTGGGAGAGACATTCGAGCGGGAGCGGCATTTCTTCGACGGCCTCATCGCTCCGGTCGACGGCATGGCAGCTCTGTTTGAGGATGACTTTCCGCTCTTTCAACGCGATCAGATCGAGCCGGGTCCGGGACACCCGACCTGGCAGCCCTACGGGATCCGGTTTCTGCATCATTTTCGTACGGATGACGAAGACGCCGATATCGATGCGCACTTCGACGAGGAACGCTCGCGCTTCGGCTATATGAGGGAGAAACTTGCCGACCTTGCGAACCGCCGGCGTGTCGTTTTCGTCATTTCCAACAGCCAGAACAATCTGGCCGAGGTGGCCGCGGAAACCGGGATGGGGTCCATCGCCTTTAAAACCGGTGAGCTGAACCGCCTGCAGACAGCGGTCGACCGGTTTCTCGGAAGATCATGCGAGTATCTCGTGGTCAGTTATCCGGACCGCCACGGCGGCATCACCCATCCCGAATTGACGGTCCTGCGGCCCGATGACAGCGAATGGACGGGCGACAAGGCGCAATGGCGCGCCCTGTTTCAGGACTATTTCGGCCAGCCGAAACGGCTGTCTTTCGCCGTCTGAATGGAAAGCCCCGCTGAAGCAGGGCTTTCCATGACTTGTTTGGCTTGAACGCCCTCAGATCACGTGCACCTCGGTGCCCACGCCGACGCGTTCATAAAGGTCTTCGACATCCTGGTTGCGCATGCGGATGCACCCTGACGAGACGGCATGGCCGATGGTCCAGGGCTGGTTGGAGCCGTGAATCCGGTAGAGCGTCGAGCCCAGATAGAGCGCACGCGCGCCAAGCGGATTTCGCGGGCCCCCTTCCATGAAGGTCGGCAGATCCGGGCGGCGCTGGAGCATTTCTTTCGGAGGGCGCCAGTCCGGCCATTCGGCCTTGCGTGTGATCTTGTGGGTGCCGGCCCACTCAAAGCCGGGCTTGCCGACACCGACGCCGTAACGGCGCGCGGTCCCGTCCCGCTGAACCAGGTAGAGATAGCGCTGCTCGGTATTGATGATGATCGAACCCGGTTTGTAGGGGCCGTCATAGTCCACGATCGTCGGCAGGAACCTGGGTTCGATCTGGCGCTGCGGCCTGCGTGCGGCCGTCTGCACCGAAGCTGTCTGGCGACGGGAGGCGGTCTGCGGATGCCCGCCGAACAGCCAGTTGCGTGTTCTGGGCGGTTGAGCCTGGCGCCTCTGCATCTGCCGCTGGCCCTGTGGCCGAAGCTGGAGGATCCAGGGCTCGGTCAGGTTCGGGCTGAGCACCAGGGGCGGCGGGGCCGCGCGGCCGATGTTGCCGGCGAACGCCGGTTCACAAACGGGTGCAAGGGCAATCAGGACTGCCAATGGAATAAATCGGAACATGGATGAACTCGCTACAAATCATCAGACCTGTCCGGTGCGTCACCGCACTGGTTAAGCCAAGGCCTCGAATTTGAGGTCGCGGCTTAAGACACTGGCAATCATGTTAGAAACGGAAGGATAGCCATTGGTGAATCGCAGCGTAACCATGGGCAAAAATTGCGAGGATGGTTAGCATTCGGTTTCGATTTACGATTTACAAACATTTAACGCCGGCGGCGGTCTGGCGACCGTGAAATCGACGCCGATGATTCAAAAGGGGAATTCGGAAAAGCCTGGTTAATTTACCCGCCGGCGCGCGTCGCGGGCGACCAGCGGCAGAATGTTCTGAAGCTGGGTTGTCGACATGCCCGGCTTGATCCGCGGGTCGTAGAGCATGTTCAAAAGGATCTGGTCGAAGGCTGTAAACCGGCTGTGGTGCGACCGGTCGTTAAACACCGAATGGATCAGGGTATCGTCGTCGTTCATGGGACCGAGCCCTTGAAGGACCTCTTCGACCAGACAGCGGTGGAACAGGAATTCTCCCTCGTCGGAGACGATAACGGCGGCGGATCGCTTGATGCCTCGGGAGCCGGATACGACCCTGACAAGGCATCGGCCCGGCGGATCGATCTTCGAGTTCTTGTAGACATCCTTCTGAACGACTTCCCGGTACTGGGACCGGTCGACGACAAAGACCTGGAAATTGGCGCTGTCGGCACTGCTGGCGAAATCCGTTTTCAGCCCGTGGACCTTGCGCCCCAGGTTTCGGATAAAGGAATTCACCATCGGCTTGCGGTTCTTGCGCGAAAGATTGTGGACGTAGAACCGTACCGGAACCGTGTATTTTTTCACCAGGTAAGGACGCCAACTCCAGGCGCGGTACTCCAGCCCGAAGACCGTCTTGTGAAAACCCGCAAGAAGTTCTTCGGTCGAAAACGTGTCCGAGGCGGCAACTGCCGGACCGGCGGCTATGCTGACCGAGAGCAGAATGGAGTACAGAATCCGGCGCATGGATGTCATTGATGCCGATGTCGGTTTCAAACAGGAGCCTGACCGGCCGCTGCAAGAATGTGGCTTACCGGTGTCGCAAAGGGAACTTAGCGAATGCCTTGACCAGACGGAAACAAAAAATTCGGCACGCCGGCCGTAACGACAACTTGCTGAAGAAATATTTCTCTCAAAAACAATTCCTTAAAACATCCAAGCCTATACCTAGGAAAATTGATGCTCTGTGGTAGCGGAGCAGAGTGAAGACGACTGGAGAGGGCATGGCCGCTATCAGGAGATCCTTTCGGGCTGAAAGCTTGATGCGTATGCAGACGGGGGCGAATGAAGATCCCGCCGCCCGTGATGCGCATCGTCACCGTGAACTGATGGAGGAAATCAGCTCTCTGAAGAGCATGATCTCCAGCGGGCTTCAGGGACAGCAGCCGGCTGTCGATCCTCAGGAAGTCAGTGCGAAGTTCATGGAGGAGTTCCGCAAGGAGCTTTCCGAAGCCGCCAAGCTCAAGGTCGAGCTTGACGCGATCTATGAAGCGATCGCCCAGACCAAGAAGGAAATCGCCACGCTGCACCAGACGACCGGTTCGGAAGGCGAGGAGATGACCCGCGTCACCAACGAACTTGATGCGGTGGTCAGCGGTACCGAGGGTGCGACCGAGAATATTCTCACCGCTGCCGAGTTTATCGACGAGACAGCCAATACCCTGTCCGCCCGCCTCAAGGGACAGGACGCGGAAATGGCCGGTGATATCCAGGACAAGGTCGTGCAGATCTTCGAGGCCTGTAACTTCCAGGACCTGACCGGTCAGCGCATTACCAAGGTGGTCGGCACCCTTCGGTTCGTCGAGGACCGGATCATGAAGATGATGGACATCTGGGGCGGGATCGAGAGCTTCAAGGAAATCGAAGCCGAGCAGAGGGCCGCGGCCGAAGGCGATGCCGCCCTTCTCAACGGCCCATCACTGCATTCCGATATGGATGTGGCGACTCAGGACGACATCGACGCCCTGTTTTCCTGATAGCCGTTGCTTTCCTCACGCAGTGTTTTTGAAGAACCCGGCTGTTCAGCCGGGTTTTTTGTTGACCTCTTGAAGGCGGGGCTGAAATCGTGCCATAAGAACAAAAGGTGAATATTGAAGTTTCTGGAAGGCGAACGCAGATGGAACCGGGCATGGATCCGAACACAGGCCTCATTCGGGGCGAGGATGGCAGCGACCGCTGCTGGTGGCATGGCGGTCTGGACGACTACCGCCGTTACCATGACACCGAATGGGGCTGGCCGATTGCCGATGACCGTAGGCTGTTTGAGAAGATCTGCCTGGAAGGGTTTCAGGCCGGCCTGTCATGGCTGACCATTCTCCGCAAACGCGACGCTTTCCGAAAGGCCTTTGCCGGCTTCGATTTCAAAAAGGTCTCGGAATTCGGCGAGCCGGACATCGAGAGATGCCTGCTGGACAAGGGGATTGTCCGTCACCGCAAGAAGATCGAGTCCACCATCAACAATGCCAGGCGGGCACTGGAGCTTCGGGACGAATTCGGGTCCCTGGCCGCCTATTTCTGGCGCTTTGAGCCGGGCCCGGAAGATCGGCCGAAGAAGATCGATTTTCCGACGGCCAAGACCCTTGCGACGTCTCCCCAAAGCGTTGCCCTGTCGAAGGATCTGAAGAAACGCGGCTGGAGTTTTGTCGGGCCGACGACGGTCTATGCCTTCATGCAGGCCATGGGACTGGTGAACGACCACCTGGAAGGGTGCTGCTGCCGGCAGCCGATCGAAAGCGCGCGTGCGGACTTCTCCCGACCCCGGAATTAGACGGCCACGGATTTGATGGGACTGCAAATTTCCGCCGGCCGGAGTGATCCGGTACGCCCGATCATGCGTAACACCCATGAACGCATCGGCACGTGACCCCACCTCTCTGCAACGATGTGTTCGAACTTGCCGATACTCCGTCCCTTGAAGAGACGGGTATTTTCCTGGGGCCGCCGTGAGCGGCCCCTTTTTTATGCGCGCCCCGCCTTAAGGCCGGACCTTCTCCAGCAGTGGTTCGAACAGGCGGTTCTCCCGCTTGAACACGTATTCCAGCGTTTCCACTGTGACCGTATCCGCACCACCGGCCTCGATGAGGATCTTGGCGCAGTCCGGAACGGCCTTCTTCGAACAGAGCAGGGTCAGCACCGACTGTTCGGTGGTGGTGAAGGGTTCGCTGGCACCGAGTTTTTCCGCAGCAGCCAGAGCGGCTGCGCGGTCTTTCACGCTCGCCTTGACCAGACGGGTGTCCCGGGCCTGTTCTTCCGCCGCCACACGGTCGAGAATGGCGCGGGCGCCGGCCAGGGCCTCTTCGGACCAGTCCGCGTTGCGGGAGGCGACCAGGTGCGCCTGGCTCTTCAGGATGACGCCGTCGGCCAGGATCTTGAGGTTGTTGGCGGTCAGAGTGGAGCCGGTGGTGGTGATATCCACGATCAGTTCGGCGGAGCCTGCCGCCGGTGCGCCTTCCGTGGCGCCGGCGCTCTCCACGATGCGGTAGTCGGCAATCCCGTGGCGGGCGAAAAAGGCTCGGGTCAGGGTGACGTATTTCGTCGCCACGCGCAGGCGACGTCCATGCCGGTTGCGGAAATCGGAGGCCACATCGCCGAGGTCGGCCATGGTTTCCACGTCGATCCAGGCATTGGGCACGGCAACCACCACATCCGCCGGACCGAAGCCGAGCGGTGTCACGATGTGCACGTTCGTATCCGGATCGGTGATGTTTTCATGTACGAGGTCGAGACCGGTTATGCCGAAGTGCACGCTACCGGCGGACAGCTCACGGGCGATCTCGGACGCCGACAGGAAGGCGATCTCCACGGTGTCCAGTCCGGCAATCGCGCCGCGATAATTGCGCGCGCCGCCCGGCTGCAGCACCTTCAGGCCGGCGCGGCCGAAGAAGTCGTGGGTGTTTTCCTGCAAGCGGCCCTTGGACGGAATGGCGATGGTGAGCTTCGTCATTGGCTGCGCCCTGAAATTTCTGCAATCCGGTCGAGCCAGATGGAAAAGCCGATTGCCGGAACTTCCGTGCCCGCGCCAAGCAGCTTGAGGAGGCGGTCATAGCGCCCGCCACCGACCAGTTGGCCGCCGGCCTCCGCGTTCTTGCTGTGAATTTCGAAGACGAAGCCGGTGTAATAATCGAGCCGCCGGCCGAAATCCGCCGCGAAGGTCAGGTTGGCGGGATCGATGCCTTTGGCCCGGATGGCTTCAAGCCGGTTCCTGTAGCCCGCGATTGCGTCGTTCATGTCGAGGCCCGTGTCGCTTGCAAAGGTCTCGAGCGCCGACAGGCTGTCGGCGGCATTGCCGCGAATGGCGAGAAAGGACTTCAGGACCTCTGCCGCGCGCGTATGATTGCCTGAGCCATTGGCAAGGGCGGCCTGTTCCAGGAAGCGGTCGGCAATTTCGCTCGGCGTCCTGCCGCCGACGGCGGAAATGCCGGCGATCGACAGGAGGTCTTCCACCACCGCATGGGCTGCTTCCGGATCTGCGCCTTCAAGGGCCGCCAGGAATCCGAGCCGGACATCGCGAGTGTCGTCGCTCGACTGGTCCGTACCGGCCATGCGGCCGATGGCGGCCGACAGCTTGTCGGTTTCGCCGAAGAGATCGCGCAGGCGGCGTTGCCAGACGGCAGGAAGGTCAAGCCCGCTCAGGACGGAGGCGAAAAGCGTTTCGTCGCCGATGAGAATGTTGCGGTCCCGGATGTCGAAAACGTCGAGAGCTGCGACCGCAAGGCCGAGCATGTCCGCGTCCGCTTCGTCCCGGTCGTCCCGGCCGAGGCTTTCCGCGCCCAGTTGCGGGATTTCCCCGCTGCCCTGGGCCCGTTGCCGGAACACCGGTCCCGAATAACAGTAGTCGGCGCGCCGTCCGGCATCGCCGCGTTCCAGGTGCTGACGGCAAACCGGAATGGTGAAATCCGGACGCAGGCACAGATCCGACCCGTCCGGACCGCTGGTCAGGAACAGGCGGCGGCGGATATCCTCGCCCGTGAGGTCCAGGAACGTGTTCGCCGGCTGCAGGATCGGCGGTTCGACGGTCAGGTGACCGGCATCCTGAAACAGCTTGAGGACAGTGTCGATCCGGGCCTGGCTCATCATCTCACCGGCCCTCGATTGCCCGTCTGCGGTCTTCGGCCTGGTCGGCCAGAAGCTGCCGGACGGTATCCACCAGCGCGTCTTCCTTCACGGTGACCTGTGCCGGACGGCTTTCGCGCCAGGTGACGTTGTCGGTGATCTCTTCCGACAGGAGCTTGCCCTCGATCAGGTCCTTGATCTGGATCTCGCCCGCGTCCCGCTCGTCGGAGCCCTGGATGATGGCGATCGGACAATCGCGCCGGTCGGCGTATTTCAGCTGGTTGCCGAACTTCTTCCAGTTGCCCTGGTACATTTCGGCCCGGATGCCTGCAGCGCGCAGGTCCTGAACCATCTTCTGATAGCGGGCGAGCGCGGCTGTCTCGCCGTCCATCACCGTCACCAGAACAGGCGCGACCACATCCGCCGTACCGAGCTTGCCCAGGTTCTTCAACGCCGTCATCAGGCGCGAGACGCCGATGGAAAAGCCGGTGGCCGGCACGTCGCGTCCGGTGAAGCGCTTGACCAGACCGTCATAGCGCCCGCCGCCGCCGACCGAGCCGAACTGGACCACTTCGCCCTTTTCGTTGGTCACGTCGAACAGGAGCTCCGCCTCGTAGACCGGGCCGGTGTAATACTCCAGGCCGCGCACGACCGATGGATCGATGGAGATCCGGTCGGACATGTAGCCCGCACCCTTGACGAGGTCGGAGATCAGCTTCAGTTCGGTAAAGCCGGCCTCGAAATGCTCGTTGATGGCGAATTTCGAAAGGGCCGCCGTCTTGAAGGTCAGGTCGTTGGTGTAGTCGACAAGGTCATCGATGGCCGAGGCATCGAGAATTTCCAGGATCGCCTCGATGGCATCCGGGTGCAGCTTTGCACCTGCGGTGAAGTCTCCGCTCTCGTCCTTGCGGCCGTCACCGAGAAGCAGGCGGACGCCTTCGGAGCCGAACTTGTCGTGCTTGTCCATGGCGCGCAGCACGGTCAGGCGGCGTTCGCTTTCTTCCTCGCCGCCGAGGCCGATGGCCTCCATGACGCCGTCCAGGACCTTACGGTTGTTGACCCGGATGACATAGTCGCCACGTGCGATGCCGAGCGCTTCCATGGTATCCGACATCATCATGCACATTTCCGCATCCGCCTGGACGCCGGGCGCGCCGACCGTGTCGGCGTCGAACTGCATGAACTGGCGGAACCGCCCGGGTCCGGGCTTCTCGTTGCGGAACACCCAGCCTGCCCGGTAGGTGCGGTAGGGAAGCTGGATGTCGTTGATGTTTTCAGACACGTGGCGGGCAAGCGGCGCAGTCAGGTCGTAGCGCAGGCTCATCCACTGCTCGTCGTCGTCCTGTACGGAGAACACGCCGGCATTCGGCCGGTCCGTGTCCGGCAGGAACTTGCCGAGGCAGTCGGTGTATTCGAAGGCCGGCGTTTCGACCGGATCGAAGCCGTATTTTTCATAAACTTCGCGGATCCGTCCGAGCAGCTCGTCCGTTGCCCGGATGTCGCTGGCAGACCGGTCGACGAAGCCGCGCGGCAGGCGGGCTTTCAGCTTGTTTGGTTTCTTGGCCATGAAATCTTAAACGTCCCGGCGAGCTCTTTTGAATTCCTGAGCGGTACTCGACGAAACCGATACCTACTGGAACCCCAATTCACGCGCTGTCCTAGACGAAACGTCGTTCAAGGGCAAGGAGCGTGGCGGGTCAGGCTTAACTCAGGTTGTGCTTTGAGCCTGGGTGTCGTCCGTGGTCAGAAAACCCGGAACCTTGTTGAACGGAGAGGCGATGGTCGCCATCCACAGGCTTTGGGCGATTTTTTCCGCCTGGCGGATGACGATGCGGGCGGCAGCCTCATCCTTGAAGACCTCGAAGGCGGTTTCCCGGAACAGTTCCAGCCAGATCCGGTAATCCTCGGAGACGACTTCTTTCAGTTTGGAGTGGGTGGGAACCGGCTGTCCCTTGTATTCTCCGGTCTTGAGCAGAACCGTTCGCCAGAAGGCCTTCATTTTGCCAAGGTGCGGCTCCCAGCGTCCATCGAGTCTTCGGTCGAAAACCGGGCCCAGCCGGTCGTCCTCGCGGATCCGTCCGTAGAACGTGTCGACCAGGGCGGAAATCTGCGCGCTGTCGATGGAGGGATGCGCCGGCTGCCTGCGAACGGCGGGGCGAATATCGATGCTCTGTTCCATGTCGCTTCCGTTCAAAAAATTCCCGTTGGTTGCTCCTGATGTAGGGACTGACGTCCTTGCCGGCCAGCAAAATTAAGTCGGTTTTAGGGTCTGTGTGGCAAAGGGTCCCATGAAAAAGGCGTCGTCACGCTCGGTTTGCAACGAATAGTGTTTGGGATATGGTCCCGGCCACTTTATCCCTACGGGATAGGACGGCCACCGGCAGCGGTGGCCAGGACGGAAGTTTCATGCTCATGATCGATAAAGTCTCAGTCGAAGCGGAGGAGGCCGTGTGGCCTTCGGCGGAACTGAGTGTCATCCTGCCGACGTTCAACGAGGCGGAAAACGTTCCGATCGTGATCGGGCTGCTCGACGAGGCGCTGCACGGCATCGCCTGGGAAGCCATCGTCGTCGACGACAATTCGCCCGACGGGACGGCCGATGTGGCCCGTGACATCGCAAGCCGCGATCCACGCGTCAGGGTGATCCGCCGGTTCGGCCGCCGCGGGCTCTCCGGGGCCTGTATCGAGGGCATGCTGGCGAGCTCCGCTCCTTACGTGGCGGTGATGGATGCCGATCTGCAGCATGACGAGACGCTGCTGCCGCGCATGCTGCAGGAACTTCGCCACACCGATACCGATCTGGTGGTCGCCAGCCGCAAGGTGGAAGGCGGAGACATCGGCTCCGGCCTGTCCTCCATCCGGACCTGGGGGTCGAATGTGGCCAACGGCCTGGCCCAGAAGCTTTTGAACGTGTCCCTGTCGGATCCCATGAGCGGCTTCTTCATGATCCGCCGGGAAGAGGCGGAAGCGCTTGCTCCCAAGCTCTCCGCACAGGGCTTCAAGATTCTTCTGGACATGGTGTCCAGCGCAAAGGGGCGCCTGAAAATCCGGGAATTGCCCTTCACGTTCCGCGAGCGCCAGCACGGCGAGAGCAAGCTCGATACGCTGGTAACCCTCGACTACTTCGGCCTGCTGCTCGCGAAATACTTCGGCAACGTCATCTCCGTTCGCTTCCTGATGTTCGGTCTGGTCGGCGCAAGCGGCCTGTTCGTGCATCTGGTCGCACTCCGGCTCTTTCTCACGGTCGGGGCCTTCGAATTCAATCTGGCCCAGACGGCGGCTTCCTTCGTCGCCATGACCTCGAATTTCTTCCTGAACAACCAGCTTACCTATCGCGACCGGCGTTTGCGCGGGTTCAAGGCCATCCAGGGGCTGCTCACCTTCTACGCGGTCTGTAGCGTCGGGGTGCTTGCCAATGTGGGCGTTGCCAGCCTGATCTATTCCGAACCGTCCTACTGGTGGTTTGCCGGCGCGTCCGGTGCGATCATGGGGGCGGTTTGGAATTATGCGGCAAGTTCGGCCCTGACCTGGCGCAAGGGCTGATCGCCAACAAGGGCCTGGAAATGAAAAGTACGTCTCACTGGCAGGCCTTGCCGGTCTATCTGCGACCAGTCTTTCTGTGCCTGTTCGTGCTGGCCCTGACGGTACTTAAGCTCTGGTCGGCAGCCAACGCCTGGTTCGTCGAGGACGAAGCCTATTATCGCCTGTGGGGGCAGTTCCCGGCGCTCAGCTACTACGACCATCCGCCGATGATCGGCTGGTGGGCCTGGGCGGGCCAGCAACTCGTCGGCGATACGTTCCTCGGAACGCGGCTTGCCGTCGTCCTGACATCTGCGCTCGGGTCGCTGGCGCTCTGGCGCACGGCTTTTCTGCTGTTCGACCGGCGTGTCGCCGGCTGGGCCGTGCTTTTTCTGAATGCCAGCATCCTGGTCGGCGTCGGCGGCATTCTGGCGACCCCCGATGCGCCGTCCGTCCTTTTCTGGGGCCTGGCGCTGTGGGCGCTGGCGGAGCTCTACCGGTCGAACAACGCCAACTGGTGGCTGGCCGTCGGCTTGTTTGCCGGTCTCGGGCTTCTGTCGAAATATTCGGTGCTGTTTCTCGGTGTCGGCATCGTTCTTTGGCTGTTGTGGGCAAGAGACGCGCGGCGCTGGTTCTTAACCTGGCAACTCTGGGTCGGCGGCGCGCTTGCACTGCTTCTGTTCGGTCCGGTCCTCTACTGGAACCATCTCCACGACTGGGCGAGCTTCTACAAGCAATTCGGCAGGGCCGGGCGGGGCGACTGGACCTCCAGATACATCTTCGAGTTTACGGGCGGGCTTCTGGGGCTGGTCAATCCGCTGCTCGCCGTCCCCGCGATCTTCGGGGCCGTTCGTCTCGGCAGGCGAACTCTTCGCCGGGACGGCGCCGCCACTCTCATTCTCCTGACCGTGCTGCCGTTCCTCGCCTATCTCGTCTTTCATTCGCTGCATGCCCGGGTCCAGGCGAACTGGCCGGCACCCCTGTTTCCCGCCTTTGCCATCATGGCGGCGGTCTTCGTTGCCTACCCGAATGGCTGGGACGTCTGGTGGCGGCGCCTGTCGATCGCCGGCATTGCCTTGGGCGTGACGGTAGCCGTCGTCATCCAGATCCATGCGGTCACACCGCTCACCGGCACGCTTGCCCGCAAGGATCCCACGTTCCAGCTGCGCGGCTGGCCCGAAATCGGCGAGGAGATCCGGAGTATCGCGGAGGAAACGGGAGCCGCCTATATCGCGACCACCGGCTACGGGCTCAATGCCCAGCTTGCCTATCTGTTCAAGGATGAGCTTCCGGTCCTTCAGCTCAACGAACGTATCCGTTATGCCATGCTGCCGTCCCCGGATCCGGCCCTGTTCCGGAAAAAGGGGCTTTATGTCACTTTGGAACGCCGCGACCGCGTCGAGCGGCTCAGGCAAATTTATGGCGACGTGAAGAAGGCCGCTTCCCTGACCCGGAGTGTGGATGGAACCTTTCTGGAACACATAGTGGTCTATGAGGTTCCAGGACTTCCGAATATGCCGCTTCTACCCGACGAAGACGATTGATCTTTGAAGGGAATAGTCTTTCTAAGGTTGAAATCCGCATGATATTGCCGCAGGGATAAGTACCCGACACGGTTACCGCCATTTTGTGCGCTAGGCATTTTGGAAAATGAAAAGAATTACACTGGGCGCCCTCGACTACGCGGTGGCCTTTGGCGTCGACAGAGCCTTGCGCTCCCTGCTTCTGGAAGGCCGCTTGAGCGCGGTCGGGTGTCTGGTCGCGAGCGAGCTTTGGGCGCGCGAGTTCAAGCCCATGCAGGAAGTCGCCGAGAAGGTGGGCCAAAAGGCGCTGATCGGTGTCACGCTGGCCTTCAGCGGAGATCGGGTCCATCCGGTCAGCGAACGGATGCGCAAACTCTACCGCGAAAAAATGCCGAGCCGGAGCTTTGTCGAGCGCCGGGCCATGCTGCGGCTGTTGCCGGATGAGGTCTTCGCCGCGGAGGCCGATGCCCAGTTGACGCGCTTTACCTTTCTGATGAACCGGGAACCGGATTTCGTCGCCGTCCGGGAAGGGCTCATGGAGCGATCGGTGATCGCGAGGCATGTGTTCGATGCCATCGAAAGAGCCGGATTTGAACGCACCCCGAAGATCATTTCGCCTTTTGAGCCGGGGTTGCATGCCAAACGTCTTGACCGGATTGCCGCGAAAAAGGGGATAGAGGTCCTGCCCAAGGGTCCGCCCGTTCCCGAAACGTCGGATTCCGAAGATCTGCACCGCAAACTTCGGCATCATTTCGATGGACTGCGGGATATGACCTTTGTCCCCTGTATTCCCGCCCAGGTGGATGATCGGCTGCGCCGCGAGGAACCGCGCGAAAAGGTCACCATGCGGGAGTGCCAGTGGAAAGTGCTCCGAAGCGACCGCTTTTTCCATACCTTGGAAGAAGCAGACGTTTTTCTGAATTAGCCCGCATTCTTTATCGGGCCGGGACGGGTCGCCACCAGGTCAGATTCGCCGGCTCCCGTTTCAACATTCTCGTTTAACGATTATCCGGTAGATTTTGCCTGTGTTTGTTTAGTTGGATTTTTTCGGGATTTCAGTGGGCAAAATGGGACGAATTGAAACACAGGGACGCGTGCGTCCGATGGAGGAGAGTGACCTTGATCAGGTCGCCGGCCTTTTTTACGCAATTTCAGGGCGGGAAGCAGTTTCGACGTTTCCGATTTCAAAGCTTACGTCCGGGACGTGTTTTTCGATCCGTCCCGCTACGAGGAAGAAAGCGGAAGCATCGTCTATGAAAATGCCGAGGGCAGGATCCTCGCTTCGATTTTCAGCCTGCCGCTTCAGATTACCGCCAATGGCCGGATCTACAACGGCAAGCTCATGAGCTTCTTCATGAAAGACGTTGATGTAAGCAGCAGGTCCGTTGCTACCCTGTGTCTGGGATTGCGGCCGCGCCATCACGATTTCTGCTTTTCCGACACGGCAAACGTCATCACCCGGAGGATCGTTCTTGCGGGCCGCGGTGAGGAGCTTCCCCTGCAGTCGCTGAAATGGCGGCGTATGTTTCGTCCGGCCACCCATCTTAGTCTCAAGGTGGCCCGCAAGCTGCCCGGGCGACCGTCCAGGCTGGCCGGCGCGGTCGGAGGGCTCTGCGATCCGCTCCTGCGCAGAGCCGACCGCGCTCTGGTGCCTGATAGAGACTGCAAAACAACGAGCCACACGATCGAGCCCTCCCGCTTCCAACAGCTCGCTCAGGAGCATCTGTCCCGGTTTTCCGTTCACCCGACCTGGAACCTTGCGGAATTCGACTGGGTCCTGCAGCAGGCGGGGAAGAACAAGGCCCTGGGCCGCTGCGTGATCCGGGAGGTGATGAATGAAAAAGGCAACAGTATCGGCGCCTATCTCTATTTCGTGACCCCGGAGGGATATGCGGAAGTCTTCAACATTCTGAGCGCCTGCGGACGGGAAAGCGACGTCGTCAACGAATTGCTGCAACACTGCGACCGGGAAGGATATGTCGCGGCCGGCGGCATGAACCAGCCGTTCCTGATGGCGCCGCTGTCGGAGCAGAAATACGTTTCCTTCCGCCATCGCGGCCATTTCTGGATCATCACGCGTCATCAGGACATCATCGACGCGGTCAGGCGCAACGATATCTACATCGGCGGGCTTGCTTCGGAGGGCTGGAACCGTTTGATGACGGGCTTCGGCCGGCAAGCCGGCTAGTTTCGGCGCCCTGCAACGAAAAAACGGTTCCGGCGGGGAGACGGAACCGTTTTTCGGGGAGGTCAGGAAGGGGAGGGGGGAACCCGCTTCCATGTCTTTGTATATAGGGCTAATTTGATCGGGCGCACGTGATGTGGGTCACAAAAGTGCGCTTGGCGGGAAATGACATGCCCCTGGTGTCGGGGCAGGAGGCGGGGCAGTGGCCGAGATACAGGAATTTCTGCAGAACAGCTTTTCGCTTGAGGGCTTGTCGTCGGAACTGGCGGAAGGCCTGTCGGCTCTTGCCCGGCCGATGAAGATCGGCGCCGGCACGATCCTTTTCGAAAACGGTGACCCGGGCAACGGCTGCTACGCCGTGCTTGAAGGCTCACTCAAGGTCTCAATTCTCTCTGTGGACGGGGATGAGCAACTGCTGGCCGTTCTCGGGCCGGGTGACCTCGTCGGCGAACTGGCGCTTCTGGACGGCAGGCCCAGGTCCGCGACGGTCAGCGCCTTGAAAGCCGCCAATCTCGCCTTTATCGACAAGGCTGCGTTCGAACGCTTTGCGGACGCCAATCCGGCCGTCTACCGTCACATGCTGTCGATCGTCGGCGGGCGTCTGCGCCAGGCGAACGATGTCCTTGCGGCCCGGTCTTTCCTGCCGTTGCCTGGACGCGTAGCCCAGGCGCTGCTACAGCTTTCGGAGACTTTCGGCAAGCCGATCGACGGCGGCCGTATTCTGATCCACTACAAGCTGAGCCAGGCGGACATCGCCAATATGGCAGGCGCGGCGCGCGAAAACGTGAGCCGGGTGCTGAACGATTGGAAGCGCGCGGGCACGATCAGCCGGATCTCCGGCTATTACTGCCTGGAGCGGCCGGAGCTGCTGCAGCAGGCGGCAACACTGTAATTTTCAAGAACAAAGGTAAGTCGAAATTGGCAGACACCGAAGAAACCCCTCTCGGCGAACTCACGCTGCGCACCATGGCCATGCCGGCCGACACCAATGCGGCCGGCGATATCTTCGGCGGCTGGGTGTTGTCCCAGATGGATCTTTCCGCCGGGATCGCCGCAGGCCAACGGGCCGCCGGTCGCGTCGTCACGATCGCCGTCGACAAGATGAAATTCATCCGCCCGGTCCATGTCGGCGATGTCCTGTGCGTCTACAGCCGCATCGGCCGCGTCGGAACCTCATCGATAGAGGTGCAACTGGAAGCATGGGCGCTGCGCCACCGTTTTGGCCACCGGGAAAAGGTCACACAGGCGACGTTCACCATGGTTGCCGTCGATGAAGACGGCCGTCCGCGGCCTGTGCCCAAGGAATGTCCTTAGGCGTTTTCGCGGAGCTGGATGGCTTTAGAAGGAATTTGAATCCCGTATTCAGGGTCGATCAGGGATTTCAATCTCCGCAATCTTTGTCTTTGTAGCGTCGTCGAACATGATTGCCTTGCCATCACATTCGGCCATGAGGTGCAGGCCCTTGTCGGTGATAAAGTACCAGGTGATAGGAGCTGTCTGAGCGCCGTCATCCTGCATTTGATCACTTTCTTCGGAGCTCATTTCGCGCAATGTGGTTCCGTCACAAAGCAGAGTTCTGGAGCCTGCCGTTATGTGTTCGAGTCTTTGCCCGCTTTTTTCACATAGCGCGGATATCAGCTTGATATATTGCGGCCGGGATTCGAGCGCTGCTTTAACGCGCTGTTGACGATCAGGGACGGCTGCGGATCGCCGTGCCACCTCTTCTGCTAGTTCCGTATGGGACAGTATGCGCAGGTTCGACTGACTTTTAAGCCATTTTGCATTCAACTTGAGCAGGTCTTCTTTTGCAGCCAGATCATAGAAGCGTTCGTCGATTGCACTCATGCGATTGCGAAGGTCGCTGTTACGGGGCAAATTTTCGTAATCCTTAAGGAAGGCATGAAGTTTTGCTTCATCAAGTTCCTCGAGGAGTGCGGTTGCCTCGTCAAATAGGGTGAGATTCCGGGTCGCTCCCATCTCTCTCAGACCGGTCCTGACGAAATCTATGATTTCGTCATTCCAACTGGAGTTGAACACGAACTGCAGGAAGCCGCCGTTGTTGACCTCGGCAAGATAGAAGTCGACGTAATAGCTAAGCAAAGCATTTCGGCTGATTTCGGCAGGCTCCAGGTATTCTTCAAACAGCATGTTTACAACGTCGACATTTGACAGGATCGCTTCGTTTGGGTCATCGCTCTCCAATGCATCACTGGAGATCATGATTTCGTCGTTCGGTGATAGAATAGTTTCTGAAGCCGCCATGGTAACGTTGACCTCCAAAAAGAATAAAAATCCGCAAGCCAGTACGGCGCGACTGAAGAAAGTTATGATGGTTTTCATGGAAATGGTTCAGACCGTCAAGAAGACTTCGATATGCGGAATTTGAAAGTTTAGATCAATCTGATGTCGCTGAGTTGACACGCAGCAACCGGTTTGCACCGTGCTGCTCCGGAAACATCCATCCAAACGATGTATCAGCGATTGGCACGCCGGTTCAGGATGTCGGCAAACAGCCGTTCGTCAAAAGCGTAAAGACAGCCTTCCGCCCAAAGGCGTAACAGGTCCTGCAGGCGGTGCATCCGTTCTTCCGATGTCAGCGGCGGTTCGTGGCGCGGCAGGCCGCCGATGAGACGCAGCTGATCGATGCGCATCAGGACGCAAGTCTCGGCCGCTTCGATCCATCGCTGCGCTTCCCCAGCGATACTGTGGCCCGTATCCGTGTCATTCAAACCGGCAATCAGGCTGGCCGCCTGTCCGGCAAGAGCGTCTTGAGACAAAAAATCCTCCATCGGTTTCCCGAGGAGGACTGGCGCGAATATTCCAGGTCGAACCGCTTGGTTGCCGAACGTACTGCAAGACGTTTCAATCGGCCACATCCCCTGCGGGAACCACCTTGCCCGGTCAGGCAGGTTGGTGAGGGCGCCAGCCCTTCTCTTGATGATGGCGGCCTTATGGCATGCCCGTATCGGCCCGTCAATTCTGCTTTCATTTTGCGCGAAACGCGATCGGGCTATAAACCGAAGTGAGTTCAATTAAACGGAAGGATCGTGGCAACTATGCGGCTGGATCCGAGGGGTTTCCTACATCATTCACAGCCTTCGACGGCAGCCATCCTGGCGTTCTGTGCCTGTTTTATCGATGTGGTGTGCATCGTGGGGCTGTTTCATACCTTCACGGCGTTCATCACGGGAACGCTCGTCGTCTTGTCGACCGAGCTGTTTCAGACCCCGGAAGCCGCTCCGCTCAAGCTCATCGTACTCGGTGTCTTCTTTATCTCGACGCTAGGCTGGTACGCGCTCGTTCTCCGCATGCGCCGTTCGGGCCGCGGGTCCCTGCGCATGCTGCTGTTGATCGAAGCGGCGCTGCTCACGTCCTTCATGTTGATTGCGGCCTTGGCGGCCCCGCTTTCAGGACCACTGGCAATCGCCACGCTTGTCGCCGTGAGCCTGTCCACCTTCGCCATGTCGTTGCAGAACGTCGTCATGAGCGAGATTTTGAATTTCCATGCCCCCACCACCATCATGACCGGGAACACGATCCGGCTCGTGTCCGGGCTGGTGGATGGCTGGAGGGGGCGGCGGGAAGAGGGGACGGACAACGCGCGCCATAGGGTTCGGCGGCATGGCCGGGTGATCATCGCCTTTACGGCGGGCGGTCTTGTCGGCGGCTACTGCATGTCGCAGATCGGCTTCTGGAGCCTGGCGATACCCGTCGGCCTGATTACCCTGGTCGGATTGGCGCAGCCGCATGAACCCTTGGCAGCGGAAAAGGCCTGAGCGAATGCCCCGATATTGGCTTGCCGAGCTGCAAGGGAGAGGGGCGTTCTAATAATGCGGCGGCTTCTCGACCTGATGGCCGGGCAGGGCGTTCTCGATCAGCTCCTCCATCTGATCGGTCATGTCGGCCAGTTTGCGGGTCAGGCGGTCGATCTGCCGGCCTTGCTCGAAGACGACGGTGTTCAGTTCGTCGATCGTCTGATTGGCATGGGCCAGGTCGATTTCCAGTTTTTCCAGTCGGGCTTCGGTGTCCATGGCGCTCATTCAATCGCGTGTCGGTACGGGGAGATGATGCAGTCCTAGACGACCGCCGTGAAAAGTCTAGCCGAAACAGTCATGGCTCCACACGAGCCGCGGTTTCGGCGTCTTGCCGCCTCCCTGAGGCGGTGTTTTTTCCACCTGAAAGTAAATCTTGAAGGTGGACAGCGCCGGCAGATCCGGATGTTCCTCGGACCAGTTCCGGCACAGGAACCGTGCGTAATTCAGGGCAAGGATTTGCGGGCGGTCTTCGTAGGAGTTGTCCTCCAGATTGGACAGGAATTTCCGCCAGCGGTAATTGGCATAGACCCTCGAGACGACGTCGGGTTTCTGGAAGACGGCGGGGCCGAGCCGACCGTTATAGACGTCTACCTGCGTACCGTCCTGCAGCTTGCCCGGGATGACCGGCCAGGGGCTGTTCATCTCCGGGTAAGGCGCGAACATGGTCCAGTTCTGGTAGAGGCCCAGGGCCTGGCGCAGGTCTACGAAAGCGTTGGGCAGCGAAAAGGGGCTTGCCGGTAGCGTCGAAATATTCTGGACGGTGATGAAGCCGAGGAAAACAGCCGCCAGAACCTGTGTTGCCTTTCCGATGTGAACCGTTGTCTGCCGCCATGGCAGAAGCCGCGCGGTGAGGCTTGACAGGCCGCCTCTGTGCCGGCCGACGAGGTCATAACAGCGGTCGCCAAGCCGCTTGAGCGGGCCGAGGCGCAGGACCGATGCCAGAGGCAGAAACACCCGGGATGCAGACAGGAGCGCAATCAGCCCGTCCGCCTTGAAGAACCGGTCATCGCCGATCGTCACCACCCACGAATTGCGCGCCGTGAGTTCGGCCCCGATCTTCGGATCCTCCTGCGCCGGACGGATGCCGGCTGCGGGCAGGAACAGGAAGGTGCGCAGAATTTGGCAGGTCTTTTCGCAGAAGGAACAGCCCTGATCGTACCAGAGGGTAATTGCCGGAGAGGGCTTGCGGAAGAGGCGTCCCGTGATCGCATCCCACATCCAGGAGGGCATGAAGGTGAGATTCATGACGATGGAGATGTAGGGAAAGAGCCCGATCTCCAGGAAGAAACAGAAGGCGATATGCATGGTCATGAAGGCGAGCATGACCAGGGTGCGGAAGGTGCGATGGAAGATCGGCGAAAAGATCAGGAACGGTCCGATCAGTTCCAGGACATAAACGTAATAGGTCAGGCCGGTCATCGCGTCCTGAAACTGGCGAAACCAGAGCGAAAACGGCGTCACCAGGTAGTCGAGCTGAAGGGCGTAATAGACCGCATTGCCGTCAGGCACCCAGATCGGGTGGGTCTTCAAGAGGGCGCTGAAGAAATACATCGACATGCCCTGGATAAGCAGGGCGAACGTTGCCACGGAGAAATAGGCGTTGTCGGGATAGTCCCGTTTCCTGCTCAAGGCGCGGTCCAGCGAGTAGCGGGCGCCGAGCGGCAGGAACATGCCCCAGAACATCAAGAGAAGTGCGAGATTGTCCTCGCCCGACAGGATGAAGGTGTTTCTGTTCTGGACCGAAAGAAGCAAGCCCCAGGAGAGCGCGGTCATCAGCCGCGTGCGCCAGCCGATGATCAGCCCGACGGCTACCAGTGCGGCAAGGGCGAAAAGCAGGCCCTGGAAGAAGGCGGCACCGTTCGCAAGATGAAGGGACCATGAACCGGAATTCAGCTGATCGATCTGAACCGCGCGGGGCATGATGCCCTGGTCGGCGTAATGGGCGGTCAGGTCACGGGCACGCAGGACGAGATCGAACAGGACATAGAACCCCAGCAACACCCGGAACAGGGCCAGGGTTCGCAGATCGATCCCGAAGAGTGTCCGGGCCGGTGTCCATTCAATCCAGCGTCTGTGCATGGTCAATATGCCGGCGGGCTTTGTTATCCGTAGTGGCGGCTCTTCACCGGAATTGAGCTTGAGGGCTGATGGTTAACAATATCTTCCCTTTGGCGGAAACCTGGAGACGCAAAAAGGGAGGCCCGAGGGCCGCCCTTTCCGTAAGCTTTTGAGCGTGGCTTCTTAGAAGCCCATACCGCCCATGCCGCCCCCCGCGCAGCAAAGCTGCGCAACCAACATGATGGGCGGCACGCCAACATACAAAAAAGGGCGGCCCGAAGACCGCCCTTTTCCGTAAGCTTTTGAGCGTGGCTTCTTAGAAGCCCATACCGCCCATGCCGCCCATGTCGCCACCGCCCGGCATAGCCGGTGCGTCCTTCTTCGGAAGCTCGGCAACCATGGCTTCGGTGGTGATCAGCAGGCCTGCGACGGAAGCAGCGTCCTGAAGCGCGGTGCGCACGACCTTGGTCGGGTCGATGATGCCGGCTTCGATCATGTTGACGAATTCTTCCGTCTGGGCGTTGAAGCCGAAGGTAATGTCGCTGTTTTCCTGGATCTTGCCGACAACGATGGAACCTTCGACGCCAGCGTTTTCAGCGATCTGACGGATCGGAGCTTCCAGAGCGCGGAGCACGATCTTGATGCCGGCCTGAATGTCAGGGTTGTCGGAAGTCAGCTTCTCGACAGCAGACTTGGCGCGCAGCAGAGCGGTGCCGCCACCCGGGACGATGCCTTCTTCAACCGCAGCGCGGGTTGCGTTCAGGGCGTCGTCGACGCGGTCCTTCTTTTCCTTCACTTCGATTTCAGTCGCACCGCCGACGCGGATGACTGCGACGCCGCCGGCCAGCTTGGCAAGACGTTCCTGCAGCTTTTCACGATCGTAATCGGAGGTGGTTTCCTCGATCTGAGCCTTGATCTGGCCAACGCGGCCCTGGATGTCGTCCTTGGAACCCGCGCCATCGACGATGGTGGTGGTTTCCTTGGTGATCGACACCTTCTCGGCGGTGCCGAGCATGTCGAGGGTAACGTTTTCCAGCTTGATGCCGAGATCTTCGGAGATCACGGTGCCGCCGGTCAGGATCGCGATGTCTTCCAGCATGGCCTTGCGGCGGTCGCCGAAGCCCGGAGCCTTGACGGCAGCGATCTTCAGACCGCCGCGCAGCTTGTTGACGACGAGCGTTGCGAGAGCTTCGCCTTCGACGTCTTCAGCAATGATGAGCAGCGGACGGGAAGACTGAACGACAGCTTCCAGGATCGGCAGCATGGCCTGCAGGTTGGAAAGCTTCTTCTCGTGGAGAAGGATGTACGGCTTTTCCAGATCAGCCAGCATCTTGTCGGCGTTGGTGACGAAGTACGGCGACAGGTAGCCGCGGTCGAACTGCATGCCTTCGACGACTTCCAGCTCGGTTTCCAGCGACTTGGCTTCCTCGACGGTGATGACACCTTCGTTGCCGACCTTCTGCATGGCTTCGGCAATGTCCTTGCCGACCTGCGTGTCGCCGTTTGCGGAGATGGTGCCGACCTGAGCCACTTCTGCAGAGGTGGTGATGGTCTTGGAAGCGCCTTCCAGGTACTTGACGGCTTCCAGAGCAGCCAGGTCAACGCCGCGCTTCAGGTCCATCGGGTTCATGCCGGCAGCAACGGCCTTGCAGCCTTCCTTGACGATGGACTGGGCCAGAACGGTCGCGGTCGTGGTGCCGTCGCCAGCGATGTCGTTGGTCTTGGAAGCCACTTCGCGCACCATCTGGGCGCCCATGTTCTCGAACTTGTCTTCCAGTTCGATTTCCTTGGCGACCGAAACACCGTCCTTGGTGATGCGCGGTGCGCCGAAGGCCTTGTCGAGGACCACGTTGCGGCCTTTCGGGCCCAGGGTCACCTTGACAGCGTTTGCAAGGGTGTCGACGCCGCGGAGCATCTTCTCGCGGGCGTCAGAGGAGAACTTTACGTCCTTTGCAGCCATTTTAACGTCTCACTTTTTAATTGGAATAACGGGTGAAATCAGGGGGGGCTCCGATTAGGAGATCACGCCCATGATGTCGGATTCCTTCATGATCAAGAGGTCTTCACCGTCGATCTTGACTTCGGTGCCGGACCACTTGCCGAACAGAACACGGTCGCCGGCCTTCACATCGAGTGCGACCACCTTGCCGGACTCGTCGCGTGCGCCATTGCCTACGGCAACGACTTCGCCTTCCTGCGGCTTTTCCTTGGCGGTATCCGGAATGATGATGCCGCCTTTGGTCTTTTCTTCGGAATCGACGCGGCGGACAACGACACGGTCGTGCAGCGGACGAAATGTCATTTGGCTTTTTCCTCTCATGGGGCACGCCCCCACACTTACAGGCAGCGTGCTGGCATGAACTTAAGGGTCTTATTGAGATGCCGGTCCACAGACACGGCACCTGTTAGCACTCCCGAAAGGCGAGTGCTAACAGCCGACGATTTAGGTCCGCCGCCTGGGCTTGTCAATGGTGGGTCGGGAGAAATATCGCTTGTGAAACCGATGTAAACGGCAACTGAACCGACATTGGCCAATCCGCGGCCAAGTTCGGGATGGCTATGTGAAAGCGCATCAGCTTCGCTTGGCGGCTTACTGCCCGGCCGAAATGGAGAAGGGCAGGGAGATCGTTCCGGATTTTCCGCCGATCTTGTCGTTGAATGTCGTCTCCAGCGTGTAGTCGCCAACGGGCAGTCCGCTGAACTGGAACGACAGGGATGTCGGCAGTTCTCTTTTGGCGGACCGGGTCGTGCCGGAGAAATCCGCGAACCCGTCCTGGGAGGCAAGCACCTGTCCGGTCGTGTTCAAAAGGCGGTAGCTTGCCCGAAGGGAATAGCTGTAACCGTCCTCCGACGAGGAAAACCCGTAGCCGACCGGTTCCGCATAGACCGTGAGCGGTTCATCGGCCGCAAAGGCCGGTGTTGCGCGCGGGGTATATTGTCCGTATCCGCTCGCCGGCGCTTCGGCGAAGGTCGCCGTAGTGAAGGCAAGGCCGGAAGTATTCCAGGCACTGGAGAGCGCGGCCAGACTATCGGCGAGCGCGCCTTCCGGTTTAGGAAAGTCCGGTGAACCCGTCTGAGCGATAGATGCATAGGAAAGCGTCGTCGCGGCCAGGAATAGCGCGCCCCTTACCGCTTGCCGAGCAAAGAAACCTTTTTGCATTTACTTACCCCTGAGCCAGCCCAACAGCATTGTTTTTTCAACTGCTTTTCAGCCGATATAGATCGCCTTCGGCCAAGACACAAGGATTTGCGTGCAGTGCGGTAAACGCGAAACCGGCTAAAGGCTTCGCCCCGACCAGGATTGACGCTTGCGATAGATTGTCGACGGGCTGATTTCGAGAGCCGCTGCCGCCATGGCAATATTGCCGTCGAAGGCGTCCAGCGCGTCCTCGATGATCCGACGTTCCTGCGCCCAGAGCGGTTCGATGGATCCGAAGGCCCGGCTTGGCGCGGACGCCCGTGCCCGTTCCCGCGACAGGTCGACGATCGAGTGTCCGCGTCCGGAGGGATCGCGGATCAGCATCGGCAGCATGTCCAGCGTGACGGCGGCTCCGTCGTTCATCACGACGATCTGGCGGATCGTGTTTTCAAGCTGGCGCACGTTGCCCGGCCAGGGATAGGTGAGCAGCTTTGCTTCCGCGTCTGCATCGAACCCCTTGAAGCCGCGACGTTCTTCTGCGGAATACCGCTCCAGGAAGGTCTGGGCCAGTGGCAGGATGTCGTCACGGCGTTCGCGCAGCGGCGGAAGCCGGACCGGGAGGACGTGAAGCCGGTAGTAGAGATCCTCGCGGAACCGCCCGGCGTTTATTTCGGCCAGAGGGTCTCGGTTGGTTGCGCAGATAATGCGCGCATCCACCTGACGGCTGGTCGTGTCGCCGAGGCGCTGAAACGTATCGGTCTGCAGGAACCGGAGCAGCTTGCTCTGAAGCAGCAAATCCATTTCGCCGATCTCGTCGAGGAACAGGGTCCCGCCGTCCGCCTGTTCGGCCGCCCCCGGTCGGCTTTCGGTCGCCCCTGTAAAGGCGCCGCGCATATATCCGAAAATTTCGCTTTCGATCAGGTCCCGCGGAATGGCCGCGCAATTGATGGTGATGAACGGCTTGTTTTTCCTGTCGGAGAGCGTGTGGATCGCACTGGCGCACAGTTCCTTGCCCGTACCCGATTCCCCTGTAATGAAGACGGGAGCCTGTGACGGCGCCATGCGTTTCACCTGATCGAAGACGGCAAGCATCGGCGCCGAGTTTCCGATCAGCTTTTCAAGGCCACGGGGGGCGGTGGCGGGGGCAATGATCGGCGCGCTCATGTCCGGCTCTGCGGCGATGGAATGATCGTTGGCGCTGGCGGTTGCGGTTCCGGGGCGCGGATCCCGCTGATCCAGCTGGAAATTGATTTTCGAAGCCAGGGCGTCCAGCGAGAACGGTTTGGTCAGGAAATCATGGGCGCCGGCGCGCATGGCGTTGACTGCGCGGGATACGGAGCCCTTGGACGAGACCGCGACCAGAACGGTTTTGGGACACCGTACTGCAAAGGATTCCAGAACGTCTTCGCCGCCGATTGTCTCCAGGTCCAGGATCAGGATGTCGGTCGTCTTGTTGGCAAGCTCTCCGAGACACGAGCCCGGATCGGTATAAAGTGCGGGTTGCGCGCATGGAGCAGCCAGTTTTGCGCAAACGGCGGCGGTGCGAGTGGCTTCCGAGATCGAAGCATCTAGAACGCGTACCATAACGGGTCCCGTGAGACCCTCATTACTCCCCATCGCTGGGCATCCCCCATCATTTCAAGCAGGGTTCGACATGGATCGAACAGATCACCTGATGAATGTTTCTACGAACAGGGTAAACAAAGCGTTGTCATGGACGGAGAACCATGCCGCCTATCGAAGGGTGGGCAGGGGCTCAGACAGTCAATTCAGGACAAAAGGCCCGGATTAACGGGGCTCCGCCTCACAGAATGGTGCCGAGGGTATAGCCGGCAATAAATGCGAGAAACACGACGCAGATTGCCGCGGGAAGTCTCATCCTGTTCGGAATATTTCCCAAAAGCCAGGCAGTGTCGACCGACCCGGCCGGCTGATTTTCGACAGGATCCGCATCGGCCGCGGTCGCAAAAAAAGTCGTTTCAGGCGGGGGCGTCGTAAACGTGTTGTCCATATCGGGACCGGTCTGCTCGGAGACAGTGAGGTTCCGGTGGGGGGTGTCGCAAGGTTGCCCTTCCGGTTCCCGGTTCGTATCGGGCGAAGGGGTCGCCGATCCGATGCCCTTCGTCCTCAACTCGAAGACCGGCACATAGCTTCCCTTTGGAATTGCGATCTCGATCGGGTCATGTTTCCCGCTGCCTGCATAATATCTGGCAAGCCGGCGTCTCAAGCGGGCGGCTTCCACCCGAACGATCGGATCGGTCACGGGATTGAAGGAGACGTCCCGGCCGAGGGCTTCGACCGCGATCGTGTAGCCCTTGATTTCGTCAAGCCGGTTCTCGATCGCTTTTGAAACCACGTAGTGCAGGAAGGCGCGAAGCTGATCGACGGAGCTGAATTCGGAACTGTTGAGCACCTTGTGCAGGGCCAGCCGCGCGTCGTCGCTCGAAACCTGAACGGGGCTTGTGAAGCCGGACGGTTGGTCGATTGTTAAGGGCCTGCCGGTTTCGCTTTCGCTCTCCTGCGGAAGCCGGGAATGTCGCCCGGCTGTCATCATGGCTTCCCCCCTGCATTTTCTGATCAGTCGTGCATTCTTTCGATGACGTTTGAAATCAGGACCGAAAATATCATTACGTTACGTTAACCAAGGCATTGGAGCTAGGAAAGGAAAAAAACGAGGTGGCTCATAAGTTCGGCTGTTCCGCTCCTCCTTGCGGATCGCGGGAAAACATGCGCAATCGGACGGAAACCGGATCGCATAATCGGGGACAACCGCGAGAATCCGCCCGATGGCCTCTGGAAGGGATTCGGAAGCGGCCAATTCTTAAGGCATGATTAACGGTGAATTTGTGATTCGAGTTGAGAGCGTTTTGCGAAAATGGGCCGCACGGCGACCATATTCATAGCGATATGCATGAGCGTGATTGCGCTTTCCGCAGCGGCGGTGCTGGTGTTCCAGTTCGGCAGGCCGTTCGGGGAAGCGGTGTCGCTCTCGCTGGCCTTGATGTGCACGATGATCATGTTCCACCTGCTCGTTGCCAGGGCGACGGACCGGAGCGCGGTGAGCGATACCGTGGATCGTCTGGAAGACCGGATGGTGGAACTCGACGAGGACGTGGGCAATCTGGAAGGGCGCCTGACCGGCGTCGAGCGCAACATTCCCCGTCGGACACGTGAGGAAATCGATCCGCTGTTCGCCGAAGTGGAGGTCCTGGGGTCTCTGGTCAAGCAGATGGCAGAGGCTATGACCGATCTCGAAACCCGGTTCGATGACCAGCAACGCCTGGCTCCGCCACCGGCCGCGCCGGGCCTGCCCGACTACCGGACACCCGTATCGTCCTATAATGCGGGTGGGACGGCTTCCAGACCGGTCCGGAGTGTTCCGCCCCTGGATGATCCCTATCGATCTCAGAATTCCCGCATGGAACCGGAGATGAGGGCGCCCGATTACGGCAGGGGAGGCGACTACGGTGGTGCCCCCGATTATGCCGGGGGCGATGAGTATGGTCGGCCCTATGGCGCTTCGGACAATGAAACCGCGTCCGGTATTCGTCGTGACGAACAGGCCGCGCGTTCGGCATATCTCCCCCAGGAACAGGATCCGTACGACGCGTCCGAAGCGGCCGGTGTTTTCGGTGGCGGCGGCGAATACGCAGCAGACCTCGGCCGAAAGGCGGAGCCGCAGCCGGATCCCGCAATGCGGGAGCTGATTACCGCGGCGTTGAACGCGAACCGCGTCGAACTGCATCTGCAGCCGATCGTCACCTTGCCGCAGCGCCAGGTGAAATACTACGAAGCCTTCACGAGACTGCGCGATAGCCAGGGCGAACTGATTGCGGCCGGAACCTTCCTGCCCGAAGCGGTTCGGGCCGGACTGATTGCCCGTATCGACAATCTGCTTCTGTTCCGGTCGATCCAGGTAATCCGCCGACTTACGTCCCGAAACCGCAATGCCGCGCTTTTCTGCAATATTTCGTCCTCATCCCTGGTGGACGAGACCTTCTTCCCCGGGTTCCTGGACTTCGCCAGCGCCAACAAGAACATCGCCGATGTTCTGATTTTCGAGTTTGCCCAGGACGATGTGTCCAGAATGGGCGTCGTGGAGATGGAAAGCCTGAACGCGCTTGCGGAAATCGGCTTCCACTTCTCCATCGATCGCATCACCGACATGAAGATGGATTTCAAGTCCCTCGCGCAGCGCGGCTTCAAATTCGCCAAGCTCCAGGCCGATTTCCTCATCGGTCGCCGGTCCGCGGACCACGGACACATTCATCCGTCGGACTTCGGCGATCTCCTGCATCGGTATGGCATGGAACTGATCACCGACCACGTGGAAACCGAAAGTCAGGTGCTGGAACTTCTCGACTACGAGGTCAAGCTGGCCCAGGGCAACCTGTTCTCGCCCCCGCGCCCCGTGCGATCGGAAGTCCTGCAGGGCGCGCCGGCTCCCGCGCCGCGCAAGCGGGCAGTCGGCTAGAGTATCGGGCGATAACTTTGAAACATTTGACGGGTGCGCTTTTGTCCGCTGACAAGGCGGATTGCGCGCGGTGGTGTTTCCCACCACAAGCGTGAGCCCCACAAGCGCGAGAAAACGCAGTCAGCCGGGCCCTTCGGGTGTCAGCAAGCAGCCCATCGGCCGCGTTGCGCCGCTTGCACGATGCACCGCATCGCACTTCACGGCGCGACTCGCTCTAGCGCCCGATGCTCGGCTTCATTTCTACATTCGGTAAAAGGCGTGTTGCCGGTAAGACGGGATCATCCCGTTCCGGGAGCGCGCACGGAAAAGCGCGTCGCGTTCCCGGACCCCTTCCGTGATGCTTAGTCGGTTGCCGGTCCGACCGAAACGACGGTCGGTTCCTTCCCGGCCAGCAGGCGTTGCGCCACCCGGTTCACATCGTCGAGCGTAACGGCTTCGATCTCGCTGTTGCGGCGGTCGAAGTAGTCGATGCCCAAGTCGGCATTCTGCAGGGCAACGAGCTGACTGGCGATCTTGCCCGAAGAATCGAACCTCAACGCATAGGACCCGGTCAGATAGCGCTTGGCGCTGTCGAGTTCCGCCTGGGTCGGTCCCTTGGTGGCCATCCGGTCGATCTGTTCCAGGACGATTTTCAGGGTTTCGTCGGCCCGGTCGGCACGGGTCGCGGTCGACCCGAGGACCAATCCCATATGATCGTAAGGGATCAGGGACGTGTTCACGCCATAGGCCAGCCCGCGCTTTTCACGTACTTCCTCATAGAGCCAGGACGTGAAGCTGCCGCCGCCCAGAATGTGGTTCATCACATAGGCCGCCTGGTAGTCCGGATCGTCCCGCTTCAGGCCCGGCAGTCCGAACATCAGGGTCGTTTGCGGAACCTGCAGGGATTTGGAAACCTGGAGGCCGGTCTTTGCCGTTACCTCCGGGATCGCTGACAGGTCGCCGTCTTCCGGCAGGTCGGCAAACACGCGATCGAGCAGGGACGCCAGCGTTTTTGCATCGATCGCGCCGACCACGCCGATCGTCAGGTCAGAACGGGCAGCTAGCCGTTTGTGCTGCTGGACGAGGTCCTCCGGCGTCAATGTTTCGAGACTTTCCGGGGTGCCGCCGGTCGGTCGGGCGTAAGGATGATCGCCAAGGGCGGCCTCGGTGTAGCTGAGGGCGGCGATCGCATCGGCATCTTCCGCGTTCCGCTTCGCACTTGAAATAAGCTGCGCTTTCATCCGCCCGACCGCTTCCGCGTCGAAACGCGGGTTCGTGAGGGCGAGGTGCAGCAGCTCGAAAGCTTCGTCCCGCGTTGGCGTCAATGTGCGCAGGTTGCCGTAGAACCGGTCCTTTCCGGCGTCGAAGCTGATGGTAACGGCAAGCTCCTCCAGACGGGCCTGAAAGGCCTGCGACGGGAGGTCACCAGCGCCTTCGTCCAGGGTTGCCGCCAGGAGCCGTGTCAGGCCTTCCTTGCCCTTCGGATCCTGGGCCGCACCGCCATTGAACGAGAAATTCACCGCGATCTGAGGGATCGTGTGGTCCTCGACCAGCCACGCTTCGATGCCGCCCGGGCTGACGACTTTCTGAATTTCGACGGCCTGCGCCGGTAGAACGTACAGGGAGGCTGCAAACAGGCTCAGGCAACCTGCGGTCAGAACACCCAGGCTTTTTTCAAAAAGAGCACGCATGGTTCAGGACTTTCCTTTCGCTTCTGCGGGGCCGGCGGTCCCTGTCCGGGTTTCCTTGACCGGTTCGGCGTGCTTCAGCAGGCCCGTTACCGGTGAGCCCGACAGATAGGTGCGGGCCGCATCCTGCACGTCCTGTGCGGTGACGTCCTGAACCTGCTGTGGCCAGGTCTGTACGTTTTCCAGGGTCTGTCCCGTCGTCAGTGCGCTGCCGAATATCCTGGCAAGGCTCATCTGACTGTCCTGGGCATAGATGGCATCCGCGACCATGCTGTGTTTGGCCCGGTTCAATTCGTCTTGAGTGACGCCATCCTTGATGAGCTTGTGCAATTCCTCGGTGAACAGGGTTTGGAGTTCATCAAGGGAATGCCCTGTGGCGGGCGTCCCGTAAAATCCGAACTTGCCCTGATCCAGTGCATCGCCCTGATAATAGCTTCCCGCATTGATGGCGATCTTGCTGTCAAGCACGGCGGATTTGTAGAGGCGGCTGGTCGGTCCTCCGCCGAGAATATAGGACAGAACGTCGAAGGACACGGAGACCCGGCCTTCGCCGGTCGTCTGGCTCGGCACGATCCATGTCTGGGACAGGCTTTCCTGGCGGACGCGCGCATCGGAAACCGAAACCGTTCGTTCTCCCGTCAGCGGCGGTTCAGCGGGGCGGATCCGGGCACCCGGTTCCGCACGGCGCGCGACCTTGCCGTAGGTTTCTTCGGCCAGTTTCCGGACCTCGTCGGCCGTCACGTCTCCGGCAACCACCAGCACCGCGTTGTTCGGCGTGTAGAACCGGTCATAGAAGGCTATGGCCGCTTTCCTGTTGAGCGCCTGGATCTCGTGCTCCCATCCGATCACCGGCGAGCCGTAGGGATGATTGACGAAAAGCGTCGCGTTCATGGTTTCGCGCAGTTTCGACGCGGGCTCGCTGTCGACCCGCATCCGGCGCTCTTCCAGGACCACATCCCGTTCCGCCCCGATCATGTCGTCGGTCAGGAGGAGGTTTTCCATGCGATCCGCCTCCATTTCCATCATCAGCGGCAGGTGCTCCTTGGCAACCCGCTGGAAGTAGGCGGTGTAGTCCGTGGTGGTGAAGGCGTTCTCCTGGCCTCCGAGCTCGGCAACCATCTTGGAAAAGGCCCCGTCAGGATGCTTGGCCGTGCCTTTGAACATAAGATGCTCAAGGAAGTGCGCCACGCCGGACTGGCCTTCCGGCTCGTCGGCAGATCCGGCCTTGTACCAGATCATATGGGTGACCACCGGAGCCCTGTGGTCGGGGATAACCACGACCTCAAGGCCGTTCTCGAGCGTGAAGTGACTGAGGTTCGGCGCGATTTTCAGAGTTTCCGCAGGCTCGGCCGAAGTAACCGGTTCCGCCGCATGGGCGGACAAACCGGGAGCAACGCTCAAAAGGCCAGCCAGGCACAGTGCAAGTGCTGTCAGGCGGTTTTGCTTTTTGGGAACAGTTTGGGTCTCGAAACAGGGCACATCCGTCTCCGGTTTTGTCGGTTCCGCAGGCCCTTGAGTTTTTGAGGACCTGCGCAGGCTCCACCTTCCCATATAGAGTGGTGTCCCGCGCCGGTCCCGTTAATTATTGGTCATATTGATCGAGCGTCGGAATCCGGCGCTGTCATTCCTTACACTTGAGGCTGCGGTTGCTGCCCGCGCAGGCAATTTCGCTGCTGACGCGCGCAGCGGTGTCGTCGGTCTCGACGATTTCAGGCAATACCGTGCCGGCCGCAGGCGTGCTGTATTCGCTCGGGGGCTCGATCAGGTAACGCCGGGCGAGTTTTTCCTCCGCATTTCCGGCGGCCTGTTGCTTCAACTCGCCAGCTGCCGTGTTCTGCGCCTTCATTTCTTCCGGGGTCATCCGGGCGCCGTCTTCCAGCTCGTTCTGACGCTTCTCGGCGGCAAAATCGCGCGGCTTCGTGTTGTAGATGTTGATCCCGCGCGCCTGTTCCGGCGTCAACCGCGTGTTCTCGTTGCCGTCGTGCCCGCCGACGTTCTTTTTCGCGTAGAGCGCCTTTACAGCTTCATAGTCGTCGGCCTTCTGCGCTTGCGGCCAGTTTTCGGATTGCGACCCGGCAACCTTGGTTTCAGGCTTCGGCAGTGCGGTCGGTTCAGCCGGCATGGCCAGCGGCGCACGCGGCTTGTAATCGATCGGCTTTGCTTTCGGATCGACGGCGCCAAGCCCGGACATGATCGCACTGACCATGGCCGTATCGGGAGCCTGGGTCGTTCCATCGGCAGCCTGGCATGCGGCCAGGGCGAAAAGGGCCAGTAGGGCGACCGGGCGTGAAAGCGTTCTCAAATACGTCCGCAGCACCGCAGACTCCTTAGTTTTCATCAAGGCGATTCCCGCCGCATACCTTCGGGCACGCAGCCGGACTCAGCCTGAGTTCCTGATCAGTCCGCCCAATAGAGACTCATTTTGCGGCTGAATTAGGACCGGATTTCAACCCGTCATACAGCAGTCCGCAAACTCCGGCAACGATCCATACGTCGGCGAAGTTAAAGACGTACCATGAGAAATCGCCGACATGGAAATGGATGAAGTCGACGACGGCGCCGTAGGCGAGGCGGTCGATGCCGTTGCCGATCGCGCCGCTGATCACCAGAGCCAGCGCCAGGGCAAGGAAACGGTGGCCCGCGCGGACCGACCAGATCCAAAGTCCAACGGCGGCAATCAGGGTTGCGGCTGCCAGACCCCAGCGCCCGATCGCGCCGTCCTGCTGGAACAGGCCATAGGAAATGCCCCTGTTCCAGACCAGGGTCAGATCCAGGATCGGAAGCAGCGGAACCGGTCCGCGTCCCGCAAGACCGAAGCCGTGGAGGAGCCACAGCTTCGAAGCCTGGTCCAGCACCAGTCCCGCAAGGGCGACGACAAGAACGAAACCGCTCTGCCGCCCCCAGATCCAGCGGGCCGTCCAGGAGGCCGAAGAGGCTTGTGCGGTTTCGCTATCGCTCATCGACGGTTCCATTGTCCTTTGCCGGTTTCGCGATCAGGCGGGCTGATGGGCCGCGTCCCATTCCCGCAGGGCCGCCGCATCGCGAAGCGTGACGTCCGGGTAGTCCGGATCGGATCCGACTTCCGGCAGGATCTTCCACGACCGGGCGCATTTGCGCCCCTCGGCAAGTCCCGGAACGACGGCAACACCCGGCGTGTCGTCCAGCGTAAAGGCGCCTGCAGGCGCCGGATCGGCACTCAGGGTCAATTGGCTGGTGATGGCGATGTCGGCCATGTCCTTGCCTTCCAGAGCCACCATCAGCGCCGGATCGGTCACATGGACCACCGGATGGGCCTCCAGGGAGGACCCGATCCGCTTTTCCCGGCGCTCCACTTCGAGCGCCCCGGTGATCACGCGGCGGACGGTCCGGATCTTGGCCCATTTCGCCGCCAGTGCATCGTCGCGCCAGTCGGCCGGAACCGCCGGGAACTGTTCCAGATGGACGCAAGCGCCGTCTCCGTAGCGCGATGTCCACGTTTCTTCCATGGTGAAGGGCAGCATCGGCGCCATCCAGGTCACCAGGCAGTTGAACAGCTTGTCGATCACGTAGAGGGACGCCTTGCGGCGCACCGAGGAGGCCGCGTCGCAGTAAAGCGCATCCTTGCGGATGTCGAAATAAAACGCCGACAGTTCCACCGTCATGAAGGTGAACAGGTGGTGGAAGATACGCTTGTAGTCGAAGTCCCAATAGGCCTTGCGAACCAGATCGTCGAGCTCGGCCAACCGGTGCAGCATCAGCCGTTCCAGCTCCGGCATGTCTGCAAGGGCGATCTCTTCGTTGGTCGCGTGGGCGAGCGAACCCAGCATCCAGCGCAGGGTGTTGCGCAGCTTGCGATAGCTGTCGACGCTGGTCTTGATGATCTCCGGGCCGATGCGCTGGTCTTCCGCATAATCCGAGGAGGCCACCCACAGGCGCAGGATGTCGGCGCCATATTGCTTGATGATATCCTGCGGGAACACCTGGTTGCCGAGCGACTTGGACATCTTGCGTCCGTCCTCGGCCATGGTGAAGCCGTGGGTCAGGACAGCGTCGTAAGGCGCATGGCCCCGTGTGCCGCAGCCTTCCAGCAGCGAGGAGTGGAACCAGCCGCGATGCTGGTCGGACCCTTCCAGGTAAAGCACATAGTCGTCGCCTCCGAGACCCTTGCGGTCCGGCATCAGGTCTTCGCGCCTTTCCAGGCAAAAGGCATGGGTGGAGCCGGAGTCGAACCAGACGTCCAGAATGTCCGTGACCATCTCCCAGTCGTCGGCCTTGTGGTCGTTGCCGAGGAACCGCTCCTTGGCCCCGTCCGCGAACCAGGCATCGGCGCCCTCGGAAACGAAAGCTTCGTAGATGCGGGCGTTGACCGCCTCGTCCTTCAGGACCTCCGCCGTGTCCTTGTGGATGAACACCGTGATCGGCACGCCCCAGGCGCGCTGGCGCGACAGCACCCAGTCGGGCCGGTTTTCGATCATCGACCGCAACCGGTTCTGGCCGGAGGCGGGAGCGAAGCGGGTGTTGTCGATCGCATTCAGCGCACGGACCCGCAACGTGTCGCCCTTGCCGTCGATATCGCGGTCCATATAGACGAACCACTGCGGCGTGTTGCGGAAGATGATCGGCTTCTTCGACCGCCAGGAATGGGGATACTGGTGCTTCAGCCGGCCGAGGCCGATCAGGCAGCCGCTTTCCTTCAGCGCCTCGATCACGGCCTTGTTGGCCTTGCCCTTCTCACCCTTGTGGGTGATTACCTGGTTGCCTTCGAAGCCTGGCGCATCCTTGGTGTAGAAACCATCGTCGGCGACGGTGAACGGGATCGCGGTGTCGATGCCGCGGGCATCCAGCTCGCGGGCATTCGCCATCCAGATCTCGAAGTCGTCCGCGCCGTGGCCCGGTGCGGTGTGAACGAACCCGGTGCCGGCATCGTCGGTGACGTGATCGCCGTCCAGAACGGGAACGTCGAACTGATAGCCGCCGAGGTCCAGGTCGCGAAGCGGATGGGCAAGCGTCACCGAGGCCAGTTCTTCCGGCGTCACGGCGCGCACATGCTCGTAGCGCTCCACCCGGGACTGTTCGAAGACGGCAGCGGCCAGCGCGTCGGCCAGGATCAGCTTGTCGCCTTTCTGGACCCAGTTTTCTTCCGGCAGGTCGTCCTGGGTGACCTCGTAAAGGCCGTAATGGATCCTGGAAGAGAAGCAGACCGCCCGGTTGCCCGGGATCGTCCAGGGGGTCGTCGTCCAGATGACGACGGAGGCATCCAGCAGTTCGTCGGCTTCCGCCTCACTGGTGCCGCCGGCCTCGACCACCGGGAACTTCACCCAGATCGTGTCCGACTGGTAGTCGTGGTATTCGATTTCCGCTTCGGCAAGCGCGGTTTTCTCCACCACGGACCACATCACCGGCTTGGACCCCCGGTAAAGCTGGCCGGACATGGCGAACTTCATCAGTTCCTGGGCGATGACCGCCTCGCTCTCGAAGCGCATGGTGAGATACGGGTTCTCCCAGTCGCCCTCGATGCCGAGGCGCTTGAATTCCTCGCGCTGCACGCCGATCCAGTGCTCGGCGAACTCGCGGCATTCCTGGCGGAATTCGTTGACCGGAACCTCGTCCTTGTTCTTGCCCTTGGCGCGGTATTGTTCCTCGATCTTCCATTCGATCGGCAGGCCGTGGCAGTCCCAGCCCGGAACGTAGTTGGAGTCCCAGCCCGTCATCTGCATGGAGCGGGTGACGATGTCCTTGAGCGTCTTGTTCAGCGCGTGGCCGATGTGGATGTTGCCGTTGGCGTAGGGCGGGCCGTCATGGAGGATGAACTTGTTCCGGCCGGTGCCGGCCTCCCGGAGCTTCTTGTAAAGGTTCATCTCCTGCCAGCGCTGAAGGATTTCCGGCTCCTTCTTGGGGAGACCGGCGCGCATGGGAAAGTCGGTCTTGGGCAGGTTCAGGGTTTCTGAATAGTCGCGTTCAGGTGTCTCGGTCATCACGTATGGGATCCGGTCGGAGAGGCGCACGGCGGGTTTGAGAATGAGCCCCGTGCGCGCTGCTACGGTCATTGTCGGCTGCACGGCGATCGGAAGATGCCGGCCATGAGAGATTTATCCCGGTCCTTGGGCGCCGCAGGGATGCGTCAGCCGAAGGCCGGGCCGGTAATTCGACGGTGCTGCAGCAGGGTGCAGTCTCTTTTGTAGTCGAGCCAGCGAAGCATGCGCAGGACATAGCAGCACTTTGTCGATGAATAAAGTCATTCCGCGCATTGGCGCGCATGATCGCGCGCCGTGCCCGCCTCAAATCGTTTCTTAACGCTCCTGCCGTACGAACGGCCAGGGACGTGGCAATGGATGGGACGATGATCGAGGCATTGAGGCAGGGGCGCTGGGCGACCCGCGACCGGCTGGTTCCGGCCGGGTTCATGGCCCTTGCGGGTTATGTCATCGTCCTCGGCTATCTCTATATCTATCCGGGTATCCTGACCGCGCCGGGGGGAACCGCCGTCGTCAGTGACTTCCTGAGCTTCTGGGTCGCGGCGCGAGAAGCCGTCGGCGGGGCTCCGGCCACACCCTACCGAACCGAGGATTTCGCGGCCCTCCAGGCGGTCTACATCGGTGCCGGCCACTATTTCGCATTCTTCTATCCGCCGACATTCCTCCTGATGCTCCTGCCGCTCGGCCTGTTGGGGGGCGTTGCCGCCTACTGGATCTTTCAGCTTGCCGCTGCCCTTGCGGCCGGATGGGCATGTAGCCGGATCATGCGCCACTGGCACGGGTTCCTTCTGGCAGCCGCCCTGCCGACCAGCTTCAACACCTACTTCTATGGACAGAATTCCCTGCTGGCCGCGGCGTTCCTCGGAGCCGGCCTGGTCATGCTGGCGGAAAAACGGCACATTCTGGCAGGCGTCTTTATCGGCCTGATGACCTTCAAGCCGCAATTGGGCGTGCTCATTCCCTTCGCCCTGATTGCGGGCGGATATTGGCGCACGTTTTTGGCTGCGGCGGTGACGACCGTGCTGCTTGCCGCGCTCAGTTGGTTCGTGTTCGGCACCGGAACCTGGGAGGCCTTTTTCGCTCAGGCCGGCTTTGCGCAGAAAACGCTCAACCTTGGTCTGGTGGACCTGCACAAGATGATTTCGGTTTACGCCGCCGCAAGACAAGTCGGCGCACCGATCCAACTGGCCTACGGCCTCCAGGCTCTGACCGCGTTCGCAGCCCTGGTTACGGTCTGGCTGTCCTGGCGAAGCCGCGCTCCGTTTGCGGCGAAGGCCATCGTTCTCGTCGCCGCCGGCCTGCTGGCGACACCCTTTGCGCTGTCCTATGACCTCGCCCTTCTGGCGGTCGCACTGGCCTTTCTGCTTCGCTTCGGCCAGACCGATAGCCTGCCGTCCTGGAGCGCAACGCTTGCCCTCGTTGTCGTGCTGATGGCGGCAGGAACCCGCATTGCGGGCGAGGTGGGTTTCCCGTTCCTGGGGCCGATCCTGCTGACGATCACGATCTGGATCGGCTGGCGCTGTGCCATTGAAACGAAAGAAACAGAGGCTTTCAGAGCTTAGCCGCCGGCTGGTTTGCCCGGCGCTTGTTCAGCGCCCGCTCGCGCTGGGTGATGTAGAGCCCGCTGCCGACGATGAGCGCAATGCCGATCCAGGTCGGCCCGTCCGGAAAATCGCCGAACACCAGAAAGCCAAACAGTGTCGCGCTGACGATCTCCAGATATTGCAGCGGCGCCAGCAGGGCCGCTTCGCCTCTCTGGAAGGCTGCGACGACCAGACCGTGGCCGACGAAGGAAATCGCGCCGATGGCGAACAGAAACCCGGTCTGGTTCAGATCCGGAACCGCGAAGGCGTAGTCCGGATCGCCCAACAGTGTGCCAACCGCCAGGGCTCCCCCCAGCACGATGCTTCCTGCCATGCCGGCACTGAACTGGATGGCCAGAAGCCCGTCGGAGCCTGCGTAGAGCCGGTTGAGCAGCAGATAGCTGGCAAAGAAAGTTGCGGCCAGCAGCGGCAGCAGGCTCGCCGGGCCGATCTCCAGAAAGCTCGGCCGCAGGATGATCAGCGCGCCGGCAAGCCCGGTGAGGATGGCCGTGATCCGGCGCGGCCCGACCTTTTCCTTCAGGATCAGGGCAGCCAGGACCGTCAGGATCATCGGCTCGACGAAGAAGATCGAGATCGCGGTTGCGACCGGCATGTATTTGACGGCGGTGAAGAAACACAGAACCGCCGCCGACAGCAGGACGCCGCGCAGGTAATTGACCGCGGGCCGTTTGCTGCGAAGACCTTTCAGGTTCCAGGTCAGCAGGGCGGCCGCCAAAGAAATCAGGAGCTGGAACACGAACCGGCCGAAGGTGACCTCCAGCGGCGGCAGCGACAGGGCGAGATACTTGGCGATAACGTCCATGATCGGCACGATCATCATGGCGCTGGACATCAGCGACAGGGCGACGAGATTGTTGTCCTGGCTCGAGCCGGACGTGCTCGTCGGGCCGGTCATCTGTCGAACTCGAAAAGCGTCAGGTCGACCGGCGAGATCGGATGCAGCGAGGCAAGGGCCGCGCGTGCCTCCTCGCTGTCCCGGTCCATCTGGGCGATCAGCGCGTCGAGGGAATCGAATTTCTCCTCGCTCCGCAGAAAGGAAACGAGATGCACCCGGAGCGTCTCGCCGTAAAGGTCGCCCTTGAAATCGAACAGGAACACTTCCAGCAGCGGCGCGCCATTGTCGAAGGTCGGGCGCCGGCCGTAATTCGCCACACCGTCAAAGACGCCTTTCGGTGTCCTGACCCGGACCGCGTAGATCCCGTGTTTGAGCGGGCAATGCGGATCGAGTTGCAGGTTTGCCGTCGGATATCCCAGGTCCCGGCCCCGCTTGTCGCCGTGCCGCACTTCGGCGTCCACGAACCACCGGTACCCGAGCAGGCCGTTGGCAAGGATCAGTTCGCCGTTTGCCAGACACTCCCTGATCCGCGATGACGAAATGGTTTCTTCCGCTTCGTCCTGTTCGGCCTGAACGATGGTGACGCCAAAGCCGTGCTTCTGGCCCGATGACCGGAGAAAATCCGGGGTTCCCGCCCTGGCCCGGCCGAAATGGAAATCATAACCGGTTACCGCATGGCTGATTCCGAGGCGATCGATCAGGATGTTGCCGACAAAGTCGGACGCCTCGATTCCGGCGAAGTCACGGGTGAACGGCAGCACCAGGACGCCATCCAGACCGCAGGCTCTCAGGATATCCGCCTTCTGGTCGCGCGGCGTCAGGCGGAAGACGGGATTGTCCGGATTGAAGACGGTGCGCGGGTGCGGCTCGAACGTCATGGCAAAGACCGGAACGCCGTCCTTGCGCCCTTCTGCGAGCGCGGCTTCCAGAACGGCCCGGTGCCCGCGGTGAACCCCGTCGAAATTGCCGATGGCAACCACGCCGCCCTTGAGATGGTCGGGAAAGGCGTCGAGACCGGATATAACCGAAAATTCAGCCGGGTTTGCAGCGGACATTCAGGGTACCTTCGTGGCCGGGCAGAACCGGCCTCGCCCGGCTACCCTCTAATTGGGATACGTGAGCATCGTCCAATGCCGCGATTCCAAACGCGCTTTAAGGCAATGCGCGCTGGAAACTGCCGTCTCCGTCGCGAAAGGTCAAGCGCTGCTGTTGCCAAGGCAGACCGGCTGGAAGTTCGGTCGGGCCAGACTAAAGACCGGAGCGATCTTCATCCGCGGAAGGAACCTTGACCAGGGCTTCGCCTTCCAGGACGACCATGTCATCGACACTGCAAACGCAGGACAGCCGTGCCCGGTTGCCCCGTTCCATCAGTTCCTCCACCTTCACCGTGACCAGAACGTCGTCGCCGATCTTGACCGGGGCCTTGAAGTTCAGCGTCTGCGACAGATAGATCGCGCCGGGGCCGGGAAGCCTGGTTCCCAGAACGGCGGAGATCAGGCTTGCGGTATAAAGACCGTGGGCGATGCGGGTCTTGAAAGGGGTTCGGGCCGCGAAGTGTTCGGAGAGATGGATCGGATTCCGGTCTCCGGAAACCTCGGCAAAACCGACCACGTCAGATGAACTCACATGCTTGAGCAGAGTTTCGGTCATACCGACTTCGAGATCTTCGAAACAGAGTTTTTGCAGTTCAAGCATTGTGGGCCTTTTGTGGTTTTGTCTTGAGGATTCCAAGCAGAGAGACCCTAGGGGAGCGGTGTTAGGGCTGCAATTGGGCTTTGGGCGAAGAAAAAACTTGTCTTATTAACGGTCTTTTCAGGGGCTTGGCGTAATTTCGCTTGAGTATGGGGAGGCGAGGACACGTGAAGTGTCTCTCTCCTTTGAAGTCAGAACGCGTTTCCACGGCCCAAGGCCAGGGGCCGCGCCGATTGACAGTATGGAGTAGATGATGGCCCTTGATCTTCAGATGCCGGTCCTCGTGGTCGATGACTACAAGACGATGATCCGGATCATTCGGAACCTGCTCAAGCAGCTCGGTTTCGAAGATATTGATGATGCAGCAGATGGTACCGAAGCGCTCGAGAAAATGAAGCAGCGCCGCTACGGTCTGGTGATTTCCGACTGGAACATGGAACCGATGACCGGTTACGAGCTGCTGAAGCAGGTTCGCGCAGACGGCAGCCTCAGCAAGACCCCGTTCATCATGGTGACGGCGGAATCCAAGACGGAAAACGTGATCGCCGCCAAGAAGGCCGGCGTGAACAACTACATCGTGAAGCCGTTCAATGCGCAGACCTTGAAGGGCAAGATCGAAGCAGTCTTCTCCGACTAAACGGGCAACACGGGCGGAAACCGGCGCTCGGCCGGGTCTGCCTCCGGAATTGGAAGAGTTCGTTGATGAACTGGTGCGGGGGCATTGGCGCAACGAACTCCTGTTACCTATCCGAAACGCGAAACCGGATTTGCGATAGGGAACAGACAGGAAGCAAGGGCTGAGAAAATGGCCGCAATGAGCAAGGATAACGTGGCGCGTGTCATCGATTTCCTGCAAGAAAACAAGAACCGCGGCGGCGACGTGTCCCTGTCCGATGTCATGCATCTGGCCGAGGTCATGTCAGGCTCGATGCATGAGGTTCTGACCAAGATCCAGCCTGCCGTCACCGAGGAACTGACCGCGATAGCGCGCGAAATCTCCCGGATGAAGCAGGAAATCACGGACCTTCGGGCCGATGACATGAAGAACAGCCGCATTCCGGAAGCCGGACGCGAGCTGGACGCCATTGTCGAAGCCACCGAGGACGCGACCAACACCATCATGGAAGCGGCCGAGGAAATCATGAGTGCGGACGCAAGCGACCCGCAGGCCTATCAGGATTTCGTCAGCGGCAAGATGATCACGATTTTCGAAGCCTGTACGTTCCAGGACATCACCGGACAGCGGATTTCCAAGGTCGTCTCCACGCTCAACTTCATCGATGAGCGCGTGTCGGCGTTCGTGGACAAGCTCCGGCTGCCGGAAGGCGAGGGGATCTCCACCGAGGAAACCGAGGAGGAGCGGCGCAAGCGCGAGCTCATCCTGCACGGGCCGCAGCATGCGGGCGAAGGCGTGTCCCAGTCGGATGTCGACGCCATGCTCGCCGAAGCCCAGAGCGAGATCGACAAGCTGTTCGACTGACCGTTTCCCGGTCAACGGGATTTAAAAAGCCGCCCTGCTGTCGGGGCGGCTTTTTTCGTGTCTTGAAAACGTCTGAACGCAAACCCCCTTATTCCGCTGGAACGGGCCCTGAGCCGGCCTCCGCCGCAGCTGCCCGCTTGCGTTCGCGTGCGAGCGAGGTCAGGCCGAAATCGTCCAGGATCGTGTAGAAAGCCGGGACGATGAAAACAATCATCAAGGTCGTTCCGAGCAGACCAAAGGAAATCGACGTGACCAGCGGCACCAGCACCTGGGCCTGGGTGCTGGTTTCGAACAGGAGCGGCATCATCCCTGCGATTGTCGTCAACGACGTCAGGAGGATGGCCCGGAACCGGGCCTTGGCGCCGGCCGGCGCGATTTCGCTGACGCTGGTTATGCCGGGGGCGTGATGGTTCTTGATGAATTCCACCAGCAGGATGGAGTCGTTGACCACGATCCCCGTCAGGGAAATAAAGCCAAGCGTACTCGGCAGGGAAAAGTCGATCCCCATGAGGTAATGGCCGAGCACCGCACCGATCAGGGCGAACGGGATCAGCGTCATCACCACGATGGGTTCGGCGTAGCTGCGGAACTGGAAGGACAGGAGGCAGAAGACGAAGATCAGGCCGATCCCGAGCGAAGTGATCATCGAGCCCTGGGTCTTTCCGGCTTTGGCATTCTGCCCTTCTGTCGAGGCGCTCAGGCCCGGATAGGCGGCGAGCAGCTCCGGCAGGAACGCTTTCTGCGTGTTTCTGACAATCTCGTTGGCGTTGGCGATACCGCTTTGAATATCGCCGGTGACGGTCACCGTCGGCATCCGGTTGATGCGGTTGATCCGCGTATATCCGCGCTCGTAGGACGCGTTGGCGACGGCGCCGAGCGGAACCCGATTGCCTTGCGGCGTCTCGATCGTGAACTGTTCGATATCCTCCAGACTGTCTCGACCCGAAGGTGCCAGCCGGACATCGATCTCATAGCTTTGCGTGCCGATCTGGATTTCATCGGCGACGATGCCGTTGAAGGCCGCCCGAATCTGGTTGGCGATCGAGCGGGCATCGAGCCCGAGGGCCCCGGCGCCATCGCGCAAGGACAGGGACAATTCCGGTTTGCCCGCAGTCAGGTCATCTGAAATGTTGTAGACGCCCTTGTAGCCCGAGAGCCAGGTCTGGAGGTCCGCCGAAGCTCTGTCCAGTGTCGCGACGTCCGGGTGAGACAGGCGCAGCTCAATAGGCCGGCCCGCGGCGCGGCGTGCGGATTCGGTCAGAATGATCTGCCGCACGTCGAGCGTCTTCGGCAGTTCTTCCCGCCATCGTGTCATGATGTCTTCGTTCGTCGCGGTCCGGAGCGGTCCCGCAATTAGATCCACGTTGACCGTCGCCAGATGGGCGCCGTTCGTACCTGCATCGACGTTCTCGTTGAAACGGACAAGGATATTGGTCGTAAGAGGCCGGTGATCTGCATTGCCGGGCGATAACGCGTCGCTCACCCGCTGAAGTGCGGCTACCGTTTCCGCGACCACTGCGCGTGTGTCACCAAGCGTCGCGCGGGACGGCAATTCGATCCGGGCTTCGATCTGGTCGCCCTGGACGTCCGGGAAAGCCTGGAACTTGACGATCCCGCCCAGCAGCAGGGACAGGGTTCCCAGGAACATCATGAGTGCGATGCCGAGCGTCAGGTAGCGGTACCTGACCGCCCAGGAGGCGACCGGTCCGATGAAATGGTCGCGCGCCCAGCCGATCCCAGCTTCTGCTTTCCGCGTGAGCCGGCTTTGCTTCTCATTCCCGCTGCCGTGGGAAAGATGGTTCGGCAGGATCAGGAACGCTTCGACCAGCGAAACGCAAAGGACCATCAGCATAACGATCGGGACCACGCGCAGGATTTTTCCCAGATCCCCGCTCAGGAACGCGAGCGCACCGAAAACGGCCGCGGTTGTCAGGAAGGAGGCCATCACGCCGGGCAGGACCTGTTTCGTTCCTTCGACTGCCGCCTCCAGCGGCGGCAATCCGTTCTGGCGCTTGGTGGCGATGTTCTCAGAGATCACGATGGCATCGTCCATGACGATACCGATGACGATCAGAAGTCCGACCAGCGACAGCATGTTGATCGTGATGCCGAAGGCAACCATCAGTGCGACGGCGCCCAGGAACGAGACAGGCAGCCCCAGTCCGATCCAGAACGCCTGGCGCCCGCCGAAGAAAATCCACATGGCGGCGACCACAAGGACCAACCCCTGAATGCTGTTGGAGATCAGGATCCTCAAACGGTCCTTCAAGGCGATGGACCCATCGCGTATCACGGTCAGCTTGATGCCCGGAGACGTTCTGTGCTGTTCCTCGCCGGCAAACGCTTTCAGGCGATCTATGACCTTGATCAGATCGTCCTGACGGGTCATGTAAACGTCCAGAACAGCCGCAATGTCGCCGTTGAGCCTGGTTTCGACCTCATCGTCCTCGAAGCGATCGGTAATCCGCGCGATATCGCCGAGACGGATCTGGCCCCCCTGGGACGAAGACCGGATGATTACGGACCGGTAGGCGTCGGCCGCAAGCCGTTCATCGGAAAACCGCAACAGGGTTGTCCCGTCCCTGGAGACGATTTCACCGGCCGGCAGGTTGATATTCTGACGCGATACGATGCTGGCGATTTCTTCGAGCGTCAGGCCAAGCTCTCTTGCCGCAGCGTCACTCACTTCGATCCGGATCTGCCGGTCGGAGAACCCTTTGACTTCGACCTTCGGGATGCCGCCGAACCGGAGCAATCGGTCCTTGAGGTCATCCGCATAGACTTTCAATTGGGTCCGGTCCGCAATGCCTGTGACCACAAGCGAAGCAACGAAGCTCATCCGGCCCGCCTGCTCGACCACAGGTTCCTCAACCGGTTCCGGAAAGTCATTGATCGCGCCAATCTCACGGTCGATGTCGAGCAGAAACTGTTCGACATCGTTCCCCTCGATCATGGTGACCGTGGCAATGGCCACGTTCTCGCGGGCATCGCACTGGATTTCCTCGACATTCTCGACGCCGTCGACGGCATCTTCGATCCGCCGGCAAATCGTGCGTTCCACATCCGCCGCCGTCGCGCCGGGATAGGGGACACTGACCGTGACTTCCTTGATCGGGATCTTCGGAAACGTCTCGATCAGGAGCCTGGGCAGGCTGATCAGGCCGAGGAGGAGAAAGCCCGCCATGAGCAGATTGGCGCCGGTGGGATGTTTGGCGAAGAAGCGGATCATTGGCCATTCGCCTCCGGGGCGTCATCGGCCATGGCCAGGCGTTTCAGGTAATCGCCCATGTCAGGGTCTTCCACCGGCGTCAGCAGCATGCCTTCCACCGCCGGGGAGAGGTCGCCGATGACGACCCGCGTTCCGTCCGGAAGACTGTCTTGGAGGACGATCGCATCGCCGAATTCAAAAAGCGTTTCAGCCTGCTCGAACCGCAACCGGTTGTCTCCGTCCACCAGGCGGAGACGCCCTTCGAACAGGGCGCTGCGCGGCAGTACCGTCACGCCGTCAACCGTTGGTCCGCGAAGTTCCACATCCACGAACATGCCCTTGATGAGCGGCGGGATGCTTCCCGGGACGAAATTCCTGTAGGGCTCCGGGACCGAGACGATTACCCCGAGCGATCGGGTCACCGGATCGACCGTATCGCTGATCCTTTTGACATTGGCCTGCCAGGTTGCCGACAGCCCCGACAGGTCGAGACGCACGGTCGCGGACATGCGGGACAACTGCTGGGCCATCTTCTCGAAGCTGATGGAGGGCGCAGGACTGTGTTTCGACTGCAGCTTGACGAAGCCGGCCATTTTTCTCGGCGTAATCTGAACCTCGACATCCGAGGCATCGATCCCGTCGAGATGGCCGATGGTGCTTCCTGCGCCGACAAACTGATCGATCTCGACATTCACTTCCGCGATGCGTGCGTCGAAGGGCGCCCTGATGGTCGTCCGCTCAAGGTTGAGCTTTGCATTTTCAAGCTGAACTTCGCTTTTCTTTTTCGCTTGCTCCAGGGCCTTCAGTTTTGTCGGCATCAGGGCGATTTCGGTTTCAAGGTTCTGAACCGAGATCTGCCGCTGCAACAGGGCAGACTGCTGGTTCTCAAGGGTCTGGCTGGAGACGACGTTGCGCCCGGACAGTTCCTGTTTGCGGGCAAGGTCCTTTTGCTCGAGGTCGAGCATCGCCTTTTCGATTTCCAGCGTTTTGTTCTTGAACTCCAGTGTGGCCTTGAGCTCCTCGATATCGACCTCTGCCGAGGCGATGCCGGTCTGCGCCTCCGCTATATCGAGTTCGTAGTCTTCCGGCGCGAGGTTCACGAGAACGTCGCCTGCCCTGACGAATGCGCCCTTGACGAAATCCGGGTTGATATAGGTTACCCGACCGGCGACCTGGGCGATGCCGTTCCAGGTCCGGGCCGGTGCGGCGGTCCCAAAGCCGTTGATGCGCGGGATAAAGCTTTGCACGGCAGTGGTAATCACGCGTGCCGTTGTTGCGGTCTCCGCGATTTCGGTTCTGACCGGCGGCTGGCGGTGCGAAACGGCATAAACGACAAGCCCGGCCCCTATCAGAATGGGAGGGACGATGAGAAACTTGCGCAGCAGGGACATAAACAGCTCCAGAGCGATGGGCCGGCAATCAGGCGTGGGGAGCGTTTTCGGGACCCCGCGTACTTATAGTTTCACCATTTCAAACATAAGCTTCCCCTTCCGCCAAGGCAGAAGAAGTCGCAGGGCAAAATCCGTCTGCCAATTGTGGGCTCGCGGACTCTGCCGTACAAACCGTTTTTTGAAAGGGAAAGCGGTCCTTACCAGACCAGACGCGGCACCGCGGCGCGCGCGGTCAGGCCTTCTTCCGCAAGCCGCCGGCGGATAAGCTGTTCGTCCGGAGCGTCGGTCGGTCCGAAATCCGATGCGTGAATGCCACCGGTGATGAACAGGACATCGATATCCTGGGAGACGGCGCCGCGAATATCGGTCGGAAGGCCGTCTCCAATGGCGAGAACCTTGGCCTTGTCGATGTCCTTGCCGCTGGCCTTGACGGCCCTGGCAAGGGCTGCGGCGTAGATCGGGGCGTGGGGCTTGCCGACGATCATTACGGTGCCGCCGAGATCCTCGTAGAGACGCGCCAGGGCGCCGGCGCACCAGATCAGCTGTTCGCCCCGTTCCACGACGATGTCCGGATTGGCGCAGATCATCGGCAGGCCGCGAGCCGCGAGCGCCTGAAGCTGGTCGCGGTAGTCGTCGGGCGTTTCCTGTTCGTCATCGAACAGCCCGGTGCAACAGATGATCTCCGCTTCGCCTTCCGTGCCGAGCGCAACGCCCGTCCCCTCGTAGACCGTCAGGTCCCGGCCCGGACCGATATGAAACACCTTTGAGCCGGCGTTCTGTGCCAGCAATTCGCGGGTGACATCGCCTGAGGTGACGATGTCGTCATAGGCCTCGTCCGGAACGCCCAGCTGGGCGAGTTGTTCGCGCACCGGCGGTGCAGGGCGGGGAGCATTGGTGATCAGAACGACAACACCACCGGTTTCCTCGCGGAAAGCCCTCAGCGCCTTGTGGGCATGTTCGAAGGCGGCGACACCGTTGTGCAGCACGCCCCATACGTCGCATAGAACAGCGGAATAGTCGGCCGAAAGGGCTTCAAGGCCGGGAACAAGAAGCGGTGCAGAAGCGTTCATGATGGGTCACTCGGGGATGGTAGGATCTGGTAGGATCTAAGGATTCGACAGGGATGCGCGGCGGACCATATAGGAATGGTGCGTAACGGGAAACCGCAGAAAGGGAATTGAATGCAGGTCAGACAGCTCGGCGAGGCGGTGATCAACCGGATAGCGGCCGGTGAGGTTATCGAGCGGCCGGCCAGTGTGATCAAGGAACTTGTCGAAAATGCCGTCGATGCCGATGCGACATCCATCGAGGTCGTGACGGCCGCCGGCGGAAAGACCCTCATGCGCGTCTCCGACAACGGGATCGGCATGCAGCGCGAAGACCTGCAGCTTGCGATCCGCCGCCATTGCACATCCAAGATCTCCAACGACGATCTGTTCGATATTCGAAGCCTGGGGTTCCGCGGCGAGGCGCTGCCCTCCATCGGTTCCGTCGCCCGCCTGGCGATCCAGACCCGGCATGCGGACGACGACCATGCCTGGAGGATTGCCGTCGAAGGCGGTACCGAAACACCGCCGGTTCCGGCCGCCAGAACCAAGGGCACGCAGGTCGAGGTGCGGGATCTTTTCTTTGCCACGCCCGCCCGGCTCAAGTTCCTGAAATCCGACCGGGCCGAAGCGTCCGCGATCACCGAGGTGGTCAAGCGTATCGCGCTCGCCTATCCGGAGGTCGGTTTTTCCCTTTCTGGGGCCGACCGGCAAAGCCAGAGCTGGCCGGCCGCCCGTGGCGAGGACCCGCGTCAGGCACGCATTGCGCAGGTTCTGGGGCAGGAATTCGTCGACAACGCCATGGAAATCGATGCGGCGCGCGAAGGCGTGGCCCTGACCGGTTTCGCCGGATTGCCGACCTTCCATCGCGGCAACGCCCAACTGCAGTTCTTCTACGTCAACGGCCGCCCGGTGAAGGACAAGCTGCTGCTGTCCGGTCTGCGCGGCGCCTATGCGGATGTCCTTGCCCGCGACCGGCACCCGGTCGTGGTTCTGTTCATCGAACTCGATCCGGCGCTGGTCGATGTGAACGTGCATCCTGCCAAGGCGGATGTCCGCTTTCGCGATCCCCAACTGGTCCGCGGTCTTCTGGTCGGCGCGATCAAGCAGGCGCTGGTCCAGTCCGGACACCGGTCATCGACGTCCAATGCGGCCGTTGCCATGGAGGCGATCCGCTCCGGCGCGGTCGGCGCGGGCGGACGGCCCCAGTCCGGCTGGTCGGGCGGCTTCCAGCGCTCCGCAGGTTGGGACGCCTCCGCCTTTCGCCCCCATGCAGCCGCCCCGGTATCTCAATCCGGCGGCTTTAACGAGCCTGCCCAGGCGTATTCCGGCGTGCCGGAAGAACAGGGCCTTGCCGAACTGGTTCGCCCGTCGGCGGATGCCAGGGCGCATGAGGAGCCGACGGAAGAAAACCGCACCCGGCTGCCACTCGGTGCCGCCCGGGCCCAGGTGCATGAAACCTATATCATCGCCCAGACGGAAGACGGCGTGGTGATCGTCGATCAGCACGCGGCCCACGAGCGGCTGGTCTATGAACGGTTGAAAGAGGCGCTGGCCAGCAAACAGGTGGCCCGCCAGTTGCTGCTGATCCCGGAGATCATCGAGATGCCGGAAGAAGACGTCGGCCGTCTGGCGGAGCATGCGGCGGAACTGGAGGAGGTGGGCCTCGTCCTGGAATCTTTCGGGCCCGGCGCCATCGCGGTCAGGGAAACGCCGGCCATGCTCGGCGACATGGATATTCGCGGCATGGTAACGGACCTTGCCGACGAACTGGCCGAATGGGATACGGCAACGGGTTTGAGGGAAAAACTGGACCATGTGGCGGCGACCATGGCCTGTCACGGGTCGGTTCGGGCCGGCCGGCGCATGCGGCCGCAGGAAATGGACGCCCTTTTGCGCGATATGGAGGCGACGCCCCTGTCGGGCCAGTGCAATCACGGCCGCCCGACCTGGGTGGAACTCAAGCTTTCCGACATCGAGCGGCTGTTCGGGCGGAAATAGTCCGCCATGAGGCCGGCGGGTTAAGCCGTTTTCTTCTCTTCGGCTGCTGACGGGGCGTCTTCGTTGAGAGCGTCGAGGACTTCCCGCGGCACGGTCGTGCGCAGCCGCTCCAGAGGTTCGGGATGGCCGATCAGGAACCCCTGGATCTCGTCGCAGCCGTTCGATGCGAGCAGGTGCAGCTTTTCCAGGTCTTCCACGCCTTCCGCCACGATGGTCATGTTCAGGACCTTGCCGAGACGAACGACGGTTTCGATGATGGCGAACGAACTGTAGTTCGATCCGGCTTCGCGAACGAACGACCGGTCGATCTTGATGGTGTCGAACGGGAAGCGGCTCAGGTAACCGAGCGACGAATAACCCACCCCGAAGTCGTCCAGTGCGATATTGACGCCGATGCTCTTCAACTGGGTCAGGATCGACAGCGCGCGGGCATCGTCCTCGATGAGGAGGTTCTCGGTAATCTCAAGTTCCAGACGGTGCGGTGCGACATTCGATGCCTCGATTGCTGCACGGACATCCTCCACGAAATCGACATCGCGGAATTGGACCGGGCTGACGTTGATACTGATACGGGCATCCGGGATCTTGTCCGCTGCCGTCTTGAGCGCGTCCCTCAGGACCCATTTCCCGATCGGGATGATCTGCCCGGAGCCTTCTGCGACGGCGATGAAGTCCATCGGGTTGACCAGCCCCTTTTCCGGGTGGTTCCAGCGGATCAGGGCTTCGTAGGAATCGATGACGCCGGCCCGCAGGTTGAGACGCGGCTGGAAGTAGAGTTCGAACTGCTCCTTGCTGATGGCCTCATGCAGGTCGCCTTCCAGTTCCCGGCGCTGGCGGACCTTGTCGCCCATTCCCTCCTGGAAGACACAGTAGGTGTGCCGGCCGAGGCTCTTGGCGTTGTAAAGGGCGATATCGGCGTTTGAGATCAGTTGTTCGGCAACGGTGCCGTGCCTGCCGATCATGGCGACGCCGATGCTGGCGCTCGGCCTGATGATCAGGCCGTTGCCGCAGTTGATCGGCTCCGACAGGCTGCGCACCAGCCGATGGGCCATGTCTTCGGCCTGATTGGCGAACTGGATCTTGTGCTGGATGATGGCGAATTCGTCGCCGCCGAGCCGGGAAACCGTGTCGCAGGCGCGGGTGTATTTGCGCAGGCGTTCCGCCGTGATCCGGATCACCGTATCGCCGATCGGATGTCCGTGGAGATCGTTGATGTCCTTGAACCGGTCCAGATCGAGCAACAGCAGGGCGGCGGTGTCGACGCCGGTCAGAACCTGGTCGATCGCGTGATTGAGTTCCGCGTTGAACACCGCCCGGTTCGGGAGGTCGGTGAGGGGATCGTGCTGAGCGAGGTGCAGGATCTGGGCTTCTGCCTTCTTCCGGTCGCGCAGGTCGACCAGGGCCGAAACGCGGGTCGGAATGCCGCGGTAGGAAATCACCCTTGTGCGGATTTCGACAGGGATCAGCTCGCCGCTGCTGTGGGTGACCTGAAGTTCGCGGGGTTCCTTTTCCGCCTTGACCAGATGCTGTTCCAGATCCCCGGCCACATTGGCCTGCACGAATTCGTAAAGACCGCGCATCTTCAGGTTTTCGATCGGGTGGCCGAGCAGGTCTTCCAGGGCCGCGTTGCCGTCCAGTATCCGGCCGTCCACGGAAATCACGATAGCATCGAAGGTCGCATTGGCAAGAGCCGACAGGCGTTCGGCTTCTTCCCGCGTGCGCTTGGCGTCGGCCGCTTTCAGATGGGCCATTTCCTCGCCCTGGATCGTGTCCATCAGGGCGTTGAACATGCGCGTCAGCCGTTCCGCGTCATCGCCCGGCGTCACATCGAGGCGCATGGTGAGATCGGCCTTGCCGGCAATCAGCCGGTCCAGGGCGTCCTCCACGTGACCGATCCCGAGCCGGGTTCCGTGCTCGGCTTCGTTCATCCCGATTTCCTCGGCCTCCCGGTCGACCCGCAAGGGAACGAAGAGGCTGAGCAGCTTCAACGACAGATAGCCGAGACCGAAGCACCAGGCGAAATTGACGGCCACACCTTCGAGTTGGATCAGGAACTGGGCGCCCCGGTCGTCGAGCGGCAGTTTTTCCAGGGGCGCGAGCAGGGCAAGGCCGAGGGTTCCGCAGACGCCGGCAATGCCGTGAACGGCGACCGCATTGACCGCGTCATCGACCCTGATCCGTTCGATAAGCGCCCCTCCGAGGACGGCGGCAGTACCGCCGACAAGACCGATCACGGCTGCCGTGCCGGGGGTCAGGACATGGCAGCCGGCCGTGATCGCGACGAGCCCGCCGAGCATTCCGGAGATCGAGTTTTCCGGCAGGACGATCTTGTCGCGATACCAGCCGAGGCCGTATCCGATCGCAGCGCCTGCGGCAGCCGCCACAACGGTGTTGACGATGATCAGCGGTACATCGCTGTTGGCCGCCAGTGTCGAGCCGCCGTTGAAGCCGATCCAGCCGACAAAAAGCAGGAAGGCGCCCGTCGTTGCCGTGGCGGCGCTGTGGCCCTGGATCCGCAAAGCCCGGCCGTTGGCGTCGAAGCGGCCGATACGCGGTCCGATGACGAGACAGGCGGCAAGCGCGATCCAGCCGCCGGTACCGTGCACCACGGTCGATCCGGCAAAATCGACAAAGCCGCCTTCGGCAAGGAAGGCACTGGTATTGTGAACGACCGCGCTCCCCCAGGCCCAGTGGGCAAAGAACGGGTAGATCAGCCCGGCGGTGATCAGCGAACACCAGACATAGGCCGCCAGGCGCATGCGTTCCGCGACGGCGCCGGATATGATCGTCGCCGCGGTCCCGCAAAACATGACCTGGAACGCGAATACCGCGAACCACCAGGTATCCAGCCCCTGCAGCATGAACAGCCTGCTGTCGATGCCGACCCAGTAGCCGTCCGACCGGCCGAAAGCGAACATGAAGCCGACGGCGGCGAAAATCAGAACCGAAAACGTGAAGTCCAGAAGGTTCTTCTGCGCCACGTTGATGGAGTTCTTTGACCGGACCAGACCCGTTTCCAGCAGCATGAAGCCGACCTGCATCAAGAGGACGAGTGCCGCGGCGATCATTACCCATACGAGATTCAGCAGGTGCTGAAGATCGCCTGCCGTGTCCGGCGTGACGGATTCGGCATGGGCCGGCCCGCCCGGAACGAGCGAAAATAGGAGTAAAACGAAGAATAACCCGAACAGGTTACGGGTGAGCGTTTTCATGACCAGGTCCTGCGATATCAGCGGGACCAGCCTGGGCCTCAATTTCTTAAGTAGTGGTTTTCAAAGTGGAATCTGGCAAAATCAAAACGGCACTAATTTTAGATAGTTGATTAAATTTTGGGCGATAATGACGTGTCGGATATAAATTTTTAACCGAGATTAACGAGAGCGCCCTCAATATTTACATATGACGTAGCGTAAAAAATTATCGCAGGATCTTGAAGAAGTTGCGCAGTGTCTCCGATGCACGCCGCTCGCCGATACCGGCATAGACGTCGGGCGCATGGTGGCAGCTCCTTTGAGAAAAAAACCGGGTGCCGTGATCGACCGCGCCTCCCTTCTCATCGCCCGCGCCATAGTAGAGGCGGCGAATCCGGGCAAAGGAAATAGCCGCCGCGCACATCGGGCAGGGCTCCAGCGTGACATAGAGATCGCAGTCGGGGAGCCTCTGGGATTGCAGCGACCGGCAGGCCGAACGGATGACCAGTACCTCGGCATGCGCCGTTGGATCGCTGAGTTCCAGGGTCCGGTTGCCGTCGCGCGCGAGGATTTCGCCATCCTTGACCAGGACGGCGCCGACGGGCACTTCACCGCGTTTACCGGCGCTTTCGGCTTCTTCGTGGGCTATATCCATGAAGGATTTCATGGAGTTCGCAGTGCTGTCGTTCGTCATGTGGGCGGCTGCGCGATGATGGATACTGCCCTTGTTCTATCGACGTGCGGGGTAAAAGTCAGCAGAGAGCCTGCCGGATAGGCTTTGCCAAAAGACTGCGGAAGATGAAAATGGGCGAACTTGCCGATTTCCGAAACGGCAAAGCTCTGCTATGACGCGCGCATGACAACAGATCAGACTTCCCGCAAACGCCGTCCTCCGCACCAGGGTTCAGGCGGTAAGAAGCGTGCCGCAGGTGCCCGTGACAATGCCGGGCCACGCAAGAACGATCGTCCGTCCGGACCGGGCGGACCCAAGAACCGATCGGCCGCTCCGAAGAAAGGTGCGCCGTCTCGCACGCAAAAGCGCGGCGAGCGTCCGGAGCCGGCGCCTTCTTTCCGGGATGAGGGCCCGGACCGCGGCGAGCGCATCGCCAAGGTGATGGCGCGTGTCGGATTGTGTTCCAGGCGCGAAGCGGAAAAATGGATCGAGGCAGGCCGGGTGGAGCTCAACGGCAAGGTGCTCGACACACCGGCCGTCACAGTCACGGCGAGCGACAAGGTGCTGGTCGACGGCGAGCCGCTGCCCCTTCGTGAGCGCACACGGCTCTGGCTCTACCACAAGCCGCGCGGACTGGTGACGACCAACCGGGACCCGGAAGGCCGACCGACCGTGTTCGACCGTCTGCCCGAGGACCTGCCGCGGGTCCTTGCGGTGGGGCGCCTCGATATCAACACCGAAGGCCTGTTGCTGCTCACCAACGACGGCGGCCTGGCCCGCGTCCTGGAACTGCCCGCGACAGGCTGGCTGCGCCGGTATCGGGTCCGCGCTTTCGGCAAGGTAACCCAGGCGGACCTCGACGGTCTGGCGGAGGGCATCGCCATCGACGGCGTGCTCTACGGAGCGATCGAGGCGACCCTGGACAAGGAGCAGGGCGACAACGTCTGGCTGACGGTTGGTCTGCGCGAAGGCAAGAACCGGGAAGTCAAGCGGGTGCTGGAACATCTCGGCCTTACCGTGAACCGATTGATCCGTCTTTCGTTTGGCCCGTTCCAGTTGCAGGATCTCGATGAAGGTGCGGTTCGGGAGATCCGCGGCCGGGTCTTGCGCGATCAGCTCGGCGAAAAGCTTGCCGAGGAAGCCGGCGCCGATTTCGACGCGCCGATCCTGCATGAGCCGAAACCGGCTGTTGAGAAAAAACCTGCCGGTGGCAGAGGACGGCAACAGGAACGAGGCCGGCAGGATGGGCCGAAAGGCAGCTGGATGACGGCCCGCGACGGGGCCGCCGCGACAACCCGAGGCAAGAAACCCCGCAATGCGTCCGGCTCTGGCGGCGGCGATAAGCCCAAGCGACGCAAGAATGCCGGCGAGCGCCAGGAAAAGATTTCGCCGCGCAGCCGGTTCCGGATGACATCGGAACCCAAACCCCGGCGCGACAGCGACAGGGACGAACGTCCAGCCCCCAAGCGCAAGATCTGGAGCGAAGACGGGCTGATCGATGACAAGCAGCAGGAAAGCCGGACGCCCAGCCCCAAACGCCCGCCCCGGGACGGAGGGCCTAAGGGAGGGCGCTCTTGAGGATCGTCGCGGGTCGTTTCAAGGGCGCTCAGCTGGCCACACCGCGGTCCCAGGCGACAAGGCCGACGAGCGATCGCCTGCGCGAGACGGTTTTCAACATCCTGGCTCATGGCATCGGACTGGACCTGGACGGCATCCGGGTCCTGGATCTGTTTGCCGGCACCGGCGCACTCGGGTTTGAGGCCATCAGCCGGGGTGCGCGCCACTGCACCTTTATCGAGGATGCTGCCGAAGCGCGCGGTGTCATCCGCAAGAACATGGAAGCGTTCGGTCTCAACGGCGCCGCGAAAATCCTGCGCCGGGATGCGACACGGATGGGGGACGCCGGAACGATCGAACCCTTCGACCTGGTTTTCGCCGATCCGCCTTACGGCAAGGGTCTGGGCGAAACGGCCCTGGCCTCGGCGGCTGCCGGCGGCTGGATGAAACCCGGTGCGGTCTGCGTGCTGGAGGAACGGGCGAATGCGCTAGTGGAGCTGCCTGCCGGATTTGAGGAGCTGGATCGCAGGACCGCGGGGGACAGCCAGGTTGTTTTTCTGAAGCGTTCTTAGGACCCTAGGAACCGCCGGGCATCATCACATAGACGGTTTTCTGCGCAGGCAGCTTGTCCCGCCGTGCGATAAGTACCGGGTCCGTTGCCATGACCACGTCATAGCCGTCCGCGGTTGCCCGCGCCATGAAGGTTTCCAGCGCCCCATGGAAGTGGAAATGCATCGGGATGACCATTGCCGGCCGGATCGCAGCCAGAACATCCATCAGGCTGTCGATCCGCAAGGTCGAGGTGTTGTCGATGGCGGCGAAGACGATGTCGATCTGTCCGAGCCGCTTCAGGTCCTCCTGGGTCAGCCGTTGGTGCAGATGACCCAGATGCGCAATGCACAGATCGGCGATCTCAAAGATGAAGATTGAATTTCCAAGCCGGTGGACCTCTCCGTCCCAGCCGCGGGTATTGGTCTGGATGTTGCGGATCCGGACATCGCCCACGGTGAGATCGTGGTCGATCGGTCCGCCTTGCCGGTTCCAGCCGTAAAGCAGGTGCTCTATGGCGGGGTCCGGCAACAGGGAATAGTGGGTGCTGTGCGCACCGTTCATGGTCGCGACCGTCGGCGCACGGCGGGGTCTGACGCTGTCGTTGTAATCCGTTGCGATACGAATGCCTCGAGCCGTTTCCAGTTCGAAGGTCGAATGTCCGATATAGCGGATCTGAACCTCGTTCGGTGCAAGCGCGACCCGCAACAGACGTGGCGCCGACGAAGGCGTGTTGTCGGCGATCAACTGGCAGACCGCGAATGCGGGCGTTGAAATGAGGAAAGAACAGAGGATCGTCAGAAGCATATAGAGACACGGGCGCTGCTGAACAGTTGAACGAGGTCTCATGACAATTCCTCCCGCAGGTCTGCCGGCGCATCCAAATCCTTCCTTAAACGTTAGGGCAGATGCCGGCCGTTGCAAGCCTATTCTCGCGCCATCAGGGCGGAGCGGGACCGTCGTGTCTGTGCGGGAAAAGAATTGGCAACCGTTCCAGGAGGGAAATTCTATTTGTTTGGAACGGTTGCCAGGTGGGGGCGGGTGGGAGGAAGAACCTGCCCCGGAAAGACGGGCCGGAACCTTTAGACTTCGTGCAGGCTGACCTGCCGCTTCGGTATCCGGGAAGACATATAGGTGTCGCTTGCCAGCGTTGCAGCCATGTTTGCGGCCTGGAAGTGAATGAGTTCTCCGGCATGCCCTGCTTCTTCGACCAGGCTGCGTCGGCTGCACTGGCTTGCGATCGTCAGGCCGAGCCTGCGCAGGTGCGAGCGCCGATAGCAGTAGACCGCGAGCCGCCCACGTTGCCCCTCGGGCAAGGCGTTCGTCTGTTGTGTGATATCGGCCGGTGTCAGGTGCAGAAGCGTGTTCAAGAACTCCTCAGCAACCGGACATCCTTCGATATCTATTGACCCAGCACCCCGAAGCATCGATCAAAGTCTCCATTAATATGAGACTAGAGTCGCGTTACGGAATTAATTTTTTATTAATTTCAGACTTGGGTAAAATAATTAGGTAGTACTGTCTATGAATTATATTTGAGATATTTCTTGGCGTTCATTGGTAAAACTGTGGAGGATGAGGTCTTCCAGCCGGGTGCGCAAATGACCCCGCAATGGTTCCGTTCGTTCCAGAATGTCCTTTGTTTTCAGGAAGTCCAGCACACGGACGTTGTCATGTTCCGGCTGAACGAGGATGTCAGGCCGCTGCTGTTGCAGCTTTCCGGCCGTAATACTTTGCATCAGGATTTGCGATGTTCCGAACAGGGATTCCATGGTGGTCGGCAACTCTCGTCCCGGCTGTCTTACCGGTGCGCCGACCACATCGACAGCGACGACAATGTCGCAATCCGCAGGCAGCCTGTCGAAGGGAAGGGGATTGATCACGCCGCCGTCGATCAGGATCCGGCCCTGACGCTCGACCGGCTTGAAGACCGCGGGAATGGCGATCGAGGCGGCAATGGCCGGCAGCAACGGGCCGGAACCGATTGACACTTCAGAGCAGCCGTAAAAGTCCGTCGCAATGACATTGAGCGGCGTTGCGAGGTCTTCGAAGGTATCTGGAAGATATTCTGCGAGGAAGACATCCAGCACCTTCAGCGGATCGAATGTGACAAGGTTGCCGGTGAAGACTTCCGCGAAGCGTTTCGGCCGCAGCTTCCACAGGTGAGACAGGACCGTGTTGCGATCCGCAAACGTCTGAAGTGCAATCTCGCGGATGTCCGCGCCGGTCAGGCCGCTTGCGTAAGCCGCACCCATGATCGCGCCGATCGAGGATCCGGTAATCGCACAGGGCCGGATACCCAGGTCGTCGAAGGCCTCCAGCACCGGAATATGCGACATGCCCCGAGCGCCTCCGCCCCCGAGGGCAAGGCCGATGCGCGGTTGCGTCATGGGTCGGTCTCCTTTGTTGCCCAATTCGAAGGTAGGGATGCGATGGGCAATCTTCAAAGCCCCGGATTCATCTCGTGGGGCCCCGCTGGCGGGAGCCGGCGAGCGTAAGTGCGATCCCAATGCGGCAGGAAATGATATCGCCTGTCCCTTGTCCGAGACACCCTTGGGGGTGTTTGAGGCCGGAAGGGAAGGTCAGATCATGGAAACCAGCTCTTCGGGAGCATCCTGAAGCCAGCCCGTGATGTCCTCATAGGGCATCGGTCGGGCGATGTAGTACCCTTGGACCGAGAAATCTCCCATCATCTGGAGCCGGTCGATTTGCGCTTCCGTTTCCACGCCTTCGCAGATCAGGCCGATATTGAGCGCCCGGGCCAGATGGATCAGCTGATTGACGACGATTTCCTTGCGGTTGTCATCGAGGATCTGGGCCGTGAAGGAGCGGTCGATTTTCAGACCGTTGATCGGCAGGTCCGCCACATGAGACAGCGATGCATAGCCGGTGCCGAAATCGTCCAGCTCGATATGCACGCCAAGCCGGTGCAATTCGTCGAGAACCTGAACGTTGTCGGAGCGGCTGTTGTCAAGGAACACCGATTCCAGCACTTCCGCGGTGATCATTTCCGGACCCACGCCATGGCGCTCCATCGCCTTGTTGAAGTCGTGGAGCAGGGTTCCCGAGGTGAGGTGCGAGGGCGACAGGTTGACCGCGATCCGCCCGAATTCCACGCCGAGATCCTGCCATGACCGGGCCGCGGCCAGGGCCTTGTTGATCACGATCTCTCCAAGCGTGGAGGCGAGATTGGATTTCTCCACGACAGGCAGGAAGGCGCCGGGTCCGAGAGTGCCGCGGGTCGGATGCTGCCAGCGGACAAGCGCCTCGATGCCCGTCACCCGCTGGGTGCGGATATTGACCTGCGGCTGGAACACGAGGAAGAACTCGTCACGCCGGATCGCCTGGCGCAGCTCCTTGTCCATGCGCGCTTCTTCGTCGCTGTCGATCTTCATGTCGCTGGTGAAGTAGCTCCAGCGGTCCTTGCCGTTGTCCTTCGACCGGTAAAGGGCCAGATCGGCGTGAACCAGAAGGGTGCCGAAATCCTCGCCGTCTTCCGGGCAGCGGGCGACGCCCATGCTGACCGACGGCCAGATCTGGTTGCCCTCGAATTCCATCGGCGCACGCATGACGACATTCAAACGTTCGCACAATTCTTCGGAGTCCGACCCCGGGTCTTCGGCGATCACCACGAATTCGTCGCCGCCCCACCGATAGGCGGTCCCCAGTCCGACGCAGCAAAGTTTGAGCCGCTCGCCGACCTCTTCGAGACAACTGTCGCCGGCCGTGTGTCCGAGCGTGTCGTTGATGCGCTTGAAGTTGTCCAGGTCCATGTGAATGATGAACGCTGGCCGGTCGGGATTTTCCGGGCCGAACAGACGTTCCGCCTCACGCTGGCAACCGGCCCGGTTCGGCAATTGGGTCAGGGCATCGAAATAGGCCATCCGTTCGGCCTTTTCCCGAGCCGCCTGGGTTTCCCGCTCGCGTGCCATCCGTTCGGAAATGTCATTGGCGATGGCAACGATGAGATCCTTGTTGCGCTCGCGGTGGACCTGCAGGCGCACTTCGACCGGATATTCCGAACCGTCCTTCCGTTTCAGATTGCCATCGATGTTCAGGAGGGTTTTCTCACCGCTCAACAGCGGCCGGATGAGATTGCGGTAATACTCTTCCGAATAGTCCGGATTAACGTTCCAGGCATGCAGGATCAGCAGCTCTTCCATCGAGTAACCGAGGTTCTCGCGGGCGCATTTGTTTGCATGCTCAAACAGGAATGAGTTTGCGTCAAAGACGTAGACTTCGTTCAATGAGGCTTCGAGAATACCGGCCAGGCGCTGGTTTTGCTCCTGGGCTGCGTGCCAGTCCGTGATATCATGGGTTGTCCCGATAACCCGCGCCGCCACGTCGTTTTCATCGGCGATGACATAGCCGCGCACCCGCAGGTAACGGATCGAGCCGTCGCGACGGACAATCTGGTGTTCGAAGTCGAAATCGGCGCATTCCTTGATCGCCTTGTCCAGGCAGGCCTCTACATAGGGGCGCTCGGGGGGCGGGATGATCCGGTAGAGATATTGTCTGGCGACGACCGGATCCGTATCGCCCGGCAAGCCGACGATCCTGAACATTTCCTGGGTCCAGTGCAGCATCCCGGTCGTCAGATCCCGTTCCCAGCTTCCCACAGCCGCGATCTTCTGCGCTTCAATAAGCCGGTAGCGGCTGTGCTCCAGTTCCTTGGTATTGGCGGCAACTTCGCTTTCCAGTTTTTGCCGCGTTTCGCGGATCGAGTTCTGGAGCGAGAAAATCAGGCGTTTGAAGATGAACCAGGAGAAGATCGCAAGGATGATGCCGATCAGGAGCGAGACCCCGGTGCTCCTGGCGAAGGAGCGGAAGCTGTCTGTGATGTCGTGCAGAAGGATCAGCGTGCTCGGATTGCTGCCGTCGGCCATGGTCAGGGGGACGCTGGAGAGCACTTTCAGGCGTCCGCGGTCCGTGAACACCCTGGACAGGAACGAACTGGAGGAGAGGCCCTGCTCGAGTAACGTGTCGAAATTTTCCGGAAGATGCCCGGACGTTGCTTTCAGGTAGGCATGATCGCCGCTGCTGTCCCATCCGTCGGAGCGCAGCATAAGCCTCGGATTGTTCTTCAGGTGATCCTTGGAATAGACCTCCAGAACTTCCGTATTCAATGAAGAACCGATCAGTATCAGTGGCCGGCGAAGATTCATGGTCAGCTTGATGAATCCGATCAGTTTACCGTCCACCTTCCAAGGTCGAACGACCGCGATGGCTGTCTGCCCGGTGCTATCCAGTTCAAATCCTCGGGTGACCCGGTCGACCGTCTTCGCCAGGCGAACGAGATAGGTTGTGTCCGCCTTTTCGAACAAGCCCGGCTCAAAAGCCTGATATTCGTGGGTTAATCCCGCATCGTAGATCGTGAACTCGGAGACGTCGTGAAAGGTCTCCATTTCGGCAAGCAGCTTGGTGGCCGCGGCACGGATATTGTCCGTGCTGCCGCTCTTCATGGCCTCGATCATTGCGCTGTTGGTGGTAATTCCCAGAAGCGTCTGTTCAAGTCCGGATGTGCCGGTTGCCTTTTGGTGCTGGAGCAGCTTTTCCGCCGTGTCTGTCGCCTGATCCAGCGGAGCTTCCAGGTTATGATATTCATTGACGAAATTTTGCGTCGTCAGAGCCGCTACAGTCAGGAAGAGAAAGAGCAGGAAGATCGCCTTGAGGGGTCTGGCGATCTGGCGGCCGCCGGCGGTCCATTCGCGTAAAATACGGTCGAGGCGCGCGGAAAACCGCGCACCATACGAACGATTGCCATTGGTGTTCGACGATGGTTCTTCGACGCCCACAACTAACTCCCCGCGCAGCCTTCGGCTGCTTTTCCTGTGATGTTGATGCGTCGGTACAAGGCGCAGGAACGCGGAACTCTTGTCTATGGTTTCCTCGAATGGGCCTAAGACGCACCATCAACAGCAAGCAATTTACACGGTACAAGTTAACCCGAATTGAATCTTTCAAGATTAACCAGCCGGTAAGGTATTGGGCGGGCAGTAAAAATCCCGGAACGCCTTAATATGATGCCGGAAAACGCAATTGATCGGGCGTCGAGGATGTTCGGGATGCGAGATGTAAAGGTTGAATATCCGGGGAAAACTTGGAATTTCCGGCGGAGGAGGTAAAGCCTGCGCCAAGGTGGAGCTTCTGATGTAACGTCTATGTTTCAGGTTGTTTTGGTTGTTTCAAATATGGCAGGCCCGCTCGCTAAAGTGACAGATGACAGCGTATTGGTCTTGTCCGCAGTGCCTTTTAGAATATTTTTCTCACTGTTTCAGGCCGCTTTTTCTAAAAATGGCAATAGTTTGTCCAGAAGCTCTGCCGGATTTTCTTCGGCCACAAAATGACCGCCGCCAATCGAGGATCCCTGGACGTCGGATGCCCAGCGCCGCCAGACATCGAGGGGCGTTTCGCCCGATTGCGCGATCCCCGCGCCGCCCCACAGGGCAAGGAGCGGAACGTCGATCCGTCGTCCGGCTTCCACGTCTGCCTTGTCATGGTCGAGGTCGATGGTTGCGCCGGCACGATAGTCTTCACAGGTTGCCGCAATCCGGTCCGGTTGACTGAAGAAATCGTGATAATGAGCAAGCGCATCCGGATGAAAGGCGGAAAGGTCCTTTGTCGCGGTCCAGCTCGCCAGCGTATGGTCCAGATAATAGCCGGCCGATGCGGCTATCATGTTTTCCGGAAAGGGAGCCGGCTGCGCCAGGAAGGCCCAGTGATAGATCTTGAGCGCGAAGGCCCGGTCCATCCGTCGCCAGTAATCGAAGGTCGGCAGAATATCGAGGACGGCGATCCTGGTGAGGCGGTCCGGGTGATCGAGCGCCATGCGGTAGGAGACCCGCGCGCCGCGGTCGTGTCCGACAAGCGCAAAGCGATCATGTCCCAGAGACAGCATCAGATCGACCAGGGCTTCTGCGACGGCCCGCTTGGAATAGGCAGCGTGATTGTCACTGAGTACCGGGATGGAAGACCGGCCGTAGCCTGGCAGATCGGGGACCACAAGCGTGAAGCGTTTCGCGAGCTCCGGCGCCACCTTGTGCCACATGGCGTGGGTTTGCGGATATCCGTGGACGAGAAGCAGGGGTTGCCCCCGACCGCCCACGCGGCAGAACAGACTTCCGGATCGGGTTTCGACATGACGGGTTTCGAAGCCCGGAAAAAGGTCCGGCAATGCGGCGTCCGACATGTGATCTCTCCCTCGGCTGTGATCTGCGCCGGGAGATTTGCACGGTCAAAATAGGCGTGCAAGTCACGCCTTGCGCGATACGGGAAAGCTTCAGCGGTCCTTGGACGACTTTTCCCGGGAGATCGCCCGCCAGCCGATGTCGGAACGGCAGAAGCCGTCGGGCCAGTCGATCCTGGCAATAGCCGTGTAGGCCTTGTCCCTGGCGTCCTCGACAGATTTTCCGACCGCGGTGATGTTCAGAACACGGCCGCCGTTCGCAAGAATCCTGTCCCCGTCGGCCTTGGTTCCTGCATGAAAGATTTCGATATCGGGATCCTGCGCGGCGTCGTCCAGGTTCCGGATCTCGGTGCCCTTCTTGTAGGATCCGGGATATCCCTTTGCCGCCATGACCACGGTCATCGCCACGTCGTCTTTCCAGCGGGCGGAGACCTTGTCCAGGGTTCCGTCTGCGGCGGCCAGCATCAGGGTCAGGATATCGTCCTTCAGCCTGACCATCAGGACCTGGCATTCCGGATCGCCGAAGCGGGTGTTGTATTCGATCAGTTTCGGCCCGTTTTCGGTAATCATGAGCCCGGCATAAAGCACACCCTTGAACGGGGTGCCACGCCTGGCCATCGTCGCGACGGTCGGCTCGATGATGTCCGACAGGGTACGCGCGACGAGCTCCTCGGTCATGACCGGAGCCGGCGAATAGGCGCCCATGCCGCCTGTATTGGGGCCCTGGTCGCCGTCGAAGGCACGCTTGTGGTCCTGTGCCGTAGCTAGCGGCAGGGCGGTCGATCCATCGACAAGCACGAAGAAACTGGCCTCTTCGCCGGTCAGGAATTCCTCGATGACGACCTCGGCTCCGGCGTCGCCGAAACTGCCGTCAAAACAGGCCTCGACGGCTTCAACCGCCTCGTCGAGCGTCATCGCCACGACAACGCCCTTGCCTGCGGCCAGCCCGTCGGCCTTGACCACGATAGGGGCACCTTTTTCGCGCACATAGGCGAGCGCAGGGTCTTTGTTGTCGAACCTGGCGTAAGCTGCCGTGGGAATCCCGGCTTCGTCGCAGACACCCTTGGTAAAGGCCTTGGAGCCTTCCAGTCGGGCTGCGGCCCTGGTCGGGCCGAAGGCCTTGATGCCGGCTGCGGTCAAATCATCGACCAGACCGGCAACGAGCGGTGCTTCCGGTCCGACAACGACGAAGTCGATCGCCTTTTCCCTGCAGAAGGCGATCACGGCCCCGTGGTCTTCGATGGCAAGGGACACGAGATCGGCGACCTGCCCGATCCCCGCGTTGCCCGGCGATGCGTAGAGTTTCGTCAAAAGTGGCGAATTGGAGATCGCCCAGGCCAGGGCATGTTCGCGGCCACCGGATCCGATCAGGAGGATGTTCATGGCGGGCTGTCTCTCAAGGCATTGCGGATGCGCTGCCGGAAATCCGGTTCCCGCAGCGTGGTCAGATCCGCGGTCACCTAGCATGCCGGGTCGGGATCGGCAATGCGAAGGCGAGGGTCTGCCCACAGCCGCGGGCGGTTGCCAGGAGCGTTTCCCCTAGGGAAGATTGCATAATTTTTGATGCAAATTGAACATAAAGCAGTCAGCGCCCTCCTTAGGTGCAGTCGAGGGCTTGTGAAAAAATACATTGTTGCTACAGAAAGGTATGCTCCTCGCGAATACCGCTCTTCTTGTGGCGGAGGCCACCGTTTATTTCACCGTCATGATGACACTGTTGCACGCTCGCCGTGTAATAGGCATCGGTGTGTTCATGTGTGCGCTCGGGGTCATGCACTTTCTGGAGACCTATCTGGCAAGTGTTTTTTACGTCGAAACGCCTGTCGGAATCCTGTCGCCCGGGTCGACGGTGCTGTTTACCGGCAAGTTGTTGATGATCCTGTTGCTTTACATTCGCGAGGATGCGCTGGTCGCCCGCCAGCCGATCTACGGCCTGCTCATCGGCAACTTCCTGATCGTCGCCCTTGTGATGTTGCTGCGCAACCACGTTACGGTCGATGCCGTTGGCGGCCGGGTGCCGGATATCGGATTTGTCGACGAGATGGGATGGCTCATGGTCTGGGGAACCAGCCTCCTGTTCATCGATTCCATCGCCATTATCCTGCTCTACGAGCGCCTTGGAAAATGGTTCGGCCGTCACTTGTGCATGCGGTTCCTGGTTTCCGGCATCGTTGTCCTGACGTTCGACCAGGCGGGATTTTTTCTCGCGCTTCGTTATGTTTCCGATGTGCACACAGACGTGTTTTTTGGCGGATGGGCCGCCAAAATGGCAGCGGCTCTCGTCTACACCCTGTTTTTCACGGTCTATCTGAAATTCTTCGATGATGAGAATTCATGGCTGACCAACCGGTCGTTCAAGGATGCTTTCCAGATCCTGACCTACCGGGAGCGCTACGAGGACCTGCTTCAGGTCGTGAACAAGGATCATCTGACAGGCGCATTCCACCGCCGGTATTATGACACGACTGCGCCCGACGTTTTGAAATCGGGACTGGAAAGGAGCAGTCCCGTCAGTTTCCTCGTCATCGACATCGATTTTTTCAAGGCCGTCAACGATCGGCTCGGACACCAGACCGGTGACGAGGTCCTGAAGACGATTGCCCAACTGCTGCAGGAAAACCTGCGCTCCGATGACCATCTCTACAGATACGGCGGCGAGGAATTCGTGCTGATCTGCGATCGTTTGGGCAGTGAGGCTGCATGTTCCCTCGCGGAGCGGATCCGTAAGCTCGTCGAGCGCTTTTCGCTTGTCTATCTGCCGGAAAAGGTGACGGTCAGTATCGGGGTTGCGAGTGCGCCGGAAGACGGGCGAACCATCAAGGCTCTGTTCGAAAAAGCCGACAGCCGCCTCTATCAGGCCAAGAGTTCAGGCAGGAACAGGGTCGTCGGTCCGGCTGCCTGAGCTCTCCGGCCATTCTTTGAAGACAAAGGTCTCGCAACCGGAGCCTAGTCGGGTTAAACCGTGGCCCATGTTTTTTTCGACGAAAGATACCGGTCCTGTCGCGGATGCGGTTAAGCGCCATTGGGTCGATATGCATCTGCCGGCCTGGGCGCGGCCTTACGCGCGCCTGGCGCGCTGGGAACGGCCGATCGGCTGGTGGCTGCTGCTGTGGCCGTGCTGGTGGTCGGCGGCCCTGGCAGCGATCGCACAGGAGGCGCCCTGGCCAAACCCTTGGCACCTGGCACTCTTTCTGATCGGTGCGGTCGCCATGCGCGGCGCAGGCTGCACTTACAACGATCTCGTTGACGAGGACATTGACGCACAGGTGGAGCGGACCCGCTCGCGGCCGATCCCGGCCGGTCAGGTCAGCCGCCTGCAGGCGAAGGTCTTTCTGGTGCTGCAGGCGCTGGTCGGCCTCGTGGTGCTGGTCCAGTTCAACGCCTTCGCCATCGGCCTCGGCGTGGCTTCGCTTCTGCCGGTGGCCATTTACCCGTTCATGAAGCGCGTCACCAACTGGCCGCAGTTCTTCTTAGGATTGGCCTTTTCCTGGGGCGCTCTCATGGGATGGGCAGCGGCTTTCGGGTCCTTGGGCTGGGCGCCTGTGGTTCTTTACATCGGCGGGATCTGCTGGACCATCGGCTACGACACCATCTATGCCCACCAGGACAAGGAGGATGACGCCCTGGTCGGCGTCAAGTCGACGGCGCGGCTGTTCGGGAGCTGGACGAAACCCGCCATGTTCCTGCTCTATGCGACGGCGACGGCCCTGTTCATCCTTGCCGCGAGCCTTGCCGATGCGGGCCCCGCTGCCTTCGCCGGTATCGTCATAGGGGCAGCGCATCTGGCGTGGCAGGCCATCGTTCTCGACATCGATGACCCGGACCAGTGCCTGAAGCTGTTTCGTTCCAACACGAGTTACGGCTGGATCCTGTTTGCAGGCTTCGTCGTTGACAGCCTGATCCACTGGCTCTGAAAAAATCGAGAAAGCAGCTCGAGCGGCCGGGCATCACGTGCCGTGACCGGGATCAGGCCACCTTTGAGGGCCGCGAAAAGTCTTGCCGGGGCCGGGCAGAGGCGCGCGGCTTGTCCGGTTCGCTGTCAGAGGACGCGGTGTTGCTTGTGACCATGGACATCGCCAGCCGGTTGCGGCCACGGCGCTTCGCGTTGGCAAGCGCAAGGTCCGCAGCGCGCAGGGCATCCTGAATATCGGTCTCGCCAATATCTCCTCCGCTCAAACCCGCACTGAGCGTGGACCGCAGACGGCCTTCCGTCGCGCTTTCGCTGGATCTGGCGTATTGCTGCCGGATCTGTTCGGCCAGTAACGCTGCCTTTCCGACCGGGATGCCGCCGTAAAAGACTGCAAAGCAGTCGCCGTTCAGGTGGCTGGCGAAGATCCTGTCTTCGCTGGCGCTGTCATCGCAGATCCGCGCCAGGAGTTGAAGGATGGCATCTCCGAGCACCTGACCGTATTTGTCATTGGCGGCCTTGAACCGGTCGATATCGAAAATGGCGATCGCAAACGGAGCGTGCGTGCTGTCCTGATTGGCGATCCAGGCATTGACCTGTTCGCCGAATGCCCGCCGGTTGGCCAGACCCGTAAGAGGATCCATCCGTGCCTGGCTCCGGAAGAAGAGCTGCTCTTTCTCGATGATCATCGCAAAGATCAGGATGATCGCCGCAACGGTGCAAAGCAGGGCGCCCAGCAGGTAGATCTTGGCAAAATCGCGCTGAAAGGTGAAAGGCAGCGACGGGTCGTGGGCGGCATAGGCGTTTATGGCGTAATAGGCGCTGCCAGCCGCCAGGACGAATGTGGTCACCCCGTTGAGGCGCGCCGTGTAAAGATTGTCGCGATTGCGGGTAAAACAAAGCAGCGAGATCCAGATCAGGCTTGCGCCGAGGGCACACTGGACAGCGATAATCCGGGCGGTGGTGTTTTCCAGAAATGGCGGATAGGCACACAAGGCCAGCCAGAGGATTCCGGGCAATGCGGCCAGTGCGGCATATGGTTTTTGCCCGAAAAAGACGCTGATTGCCATACGCGCGAGCCCGACCCCGAACAACAGGAGCGCGTTGCCCATCACGATGCTCGCCCAGTCCGGAATAAACGTACGGAGGCCGACCATCACGTTTCCGAGCCCGAGAAACAGATGCGTCAGGGACCAGATGCCGATGCTGGAGAGTTGGGCTTCGAACCGGTTCGAAAACAGACGCCAGACCAGGAAGAACAGAATTCCTCCTGCAAGATGGACAACCGTGATGGCGATCAGCAATGTGGATGCGTCGATTGGCATAATGCTTTTTTCCCGGACCGCGCATACACGCGGTCCATTGGACGGAATGATCCGTCGAATCTAGCGGGAAATCGTCAATTTTACCTTACGATATTGATAATTTTCACGATCGGATTTTACGGATCAGGTTCGGGCGATGATCTCGCGCTCGTCCCGATGGATCATCCTTGCGCCCTCATTGGAGCCGGATTTACGGCGAACCAGGAAACGGGGCCTACGTCCCGTCAGGAGGGCCATCCTGCGCCGCGGCGCGGGACCAGCGGAGGGCCGTGCGGAGTAGGCCTCGATCGGCTTGACCTTGCCGCCCAGGTCACAGACCAGCATCGGCAGGCCGAGGGATTTCGACCATGCGGGCCAGAGGGCGGCAAGTTCTTCCGGATTTCCGGTTTCGGCTAGAAGGACCGACAGGCCTTCGTCCGGATGTTTCAGGATCAGTTTCGCGCAGACGGTGCCGTTCTGGTCCGCCGGAGCGATCTGAACCATGACGCCGGCAAATGTCTTCACCGGAACCACGGTGCCGGAAGGGGTGCCGGAGGAAACGGGATTGATCATCACGCGTTCCCGGTCGAGATTGATTTCGACCGTCTGGAGATCCCGATCACCGTTCGAAAACGAACCGGCCTTGCCTTGAAAGGTCAGCGGCAGGTGGCCGGGGTCGAGCGGGAATTCCCTGCTCGCCCCGGCTTCTGTGGCCGCCTGATATGCTGTTTGACGTCCCAATGTGCCTCTCCGTCGGACCTGTTATGTTTCTGGTCTCGCGAATGAGGTCAATCTAGCAGCACGATGTACCGATCAGCTTAACAGGCACGGTTAAAAAAGTCTGATTTTCAAGAGGGTTACCGAATTCTCACCGATGCATTCATGTTTTGTGAACCATGGTGTTTGTCGCCGCTCCTTGCCCTTGGCAGGACATCGTCCTAAACAAACCCACAATCAGGAGAACCGAGATCCATGTCAGACATGATTGACCAGAGCGAACTGGAAAGCCGGGCAGCGCGCCTGGTCGAGGCTGCGAAGAAGGCCGGAGCGGATGCGTGTGACGCGGTCGCGCTCACCGGTGTGTCGCTTTCGGTCGATGTGCGTGACGGCAAGGTTGAGGAAACCGACCGGGCGGAAGGGGACGACGTCACCCTGCGGGTTTTCGTCGGCAAACGCACTGCCTCGGTTTCGGCGAACACGATAGATGACCCGCAAGGGTTGGCCGAACGGGCCGTCGCCATGGCAAGGGTCGCGCCGGAAGATCCCTTTGCCGGGCTGGCCGATCAGAACCGGCTGCTGACCAGCCTGCCCGAGCTGGAAATGCTGGATGCCCGGGAACTGGACGCCGGGGCCCTCACGGACCTTGCCCGTGAAGCCGAAGAGGCGGGGCTTGCGGTCGCTGGCGTCACAAAGTCAGGAGGCGCCGGTGCGTCCTGGCGCCTGGCGGGGGTCGTGCTTGCGACGAGCCATGGGTTCTCCGGGGCCTACCTGACATCGCGTTACGGTCTGTCGATGACCGCAGTTGCCGGTGAGGGCACCGGGATGGAGCGCGATTACGACTACGATTACCGCACGTTTTTCGAAGACATGGAAAACCCGGCTGACATCGGCCGGCGGGCAGGCGAACGGGCGGTGCGCCGGCTCAATCCGCGAAAGATTTCGACCCGAACGACCAACGTCCTTTATGAATCGCGCGCCGCGCGCAGCCTGCTCGGGCACCTGGGCGGAGCGATCAACGGCGCGTCCGTGGCCCGCGGCTCCAGCTTCCTGCGCGACAAGATGGGTGAGCGGATCTTTGCTCCGGGGATCACCATCGTCGATGACCCCTTCAAGCCGAGGGGCGCTGCGACCCGTCCTTTCGATGGCGAGGGGACGGGGGCGAGCGTCCTGAACATGATCGACGACGGCACTTTGAAGCACTGGTTTCTGGACAGCGCGTCGGCGCGCGAGCTTGGGCTTGAGCCGAACGGACGCGCCCATCGCGGCGGCTCCGGCACGGCGCCCGGTCCGACCAACCTGACGCTCAATCCCGGCGCGAAATCCCCGGAGGAACTGATGAAGGAGGTCGGTGAAGGCCTGTTGGTGACCGACCTGATCGGTCACGGCGTCAACGGCGTGACCGGCGACTATTCGCGTGGAGCCGCCGGTTTCTGGTTCGAGAACGGCGAACCGGTCCAGGCCATCAGCGAGATCACCATCGCCGGCAACCTGAAGGACATGTTTGCCCGGCTTGTGCCGGCGAGCGACCTCGATGCTCGCTATTCGGTCGCGAGCCCGTCGATCCTGATAGAAGGACTGGCCCTTGCCGGAGACTGATCCGAACCTGGAAGATCTTGTCCTGCTGGAAGATGCGGCAAGGCAGGCCGGTGAGATTGCGCTTTCCTTTTTCGGCGGCGATCCGAGGACCTGGTTCAAGGACAACAAGTCACCGGTTTCCGAGGCCGATATGGAGGTCGACGGCTACCTCGCTGAGGTTCTTCGCATGGCCCGGCCGGACTACGGCTGGTTGTCGGAAGAAGCGGTCGACAACAAGGAACGTCTGGCCCGTCCGAGGACCTTCATCGTCGACCCGATAGACGGAACCCGCGCTTTTTTGGCAGGCGGCGATGAATGGACGGTGGCGCTTGCGGTCGTGGATCACGGCCGGCCGGTCGCCGGCGTGGTCTATTGCCCCGTTCGCCGGGAACTGTTCTCTGCTGTTGCGAACCGCGGCGCCCGGCTCAACGGCGAGAAGATCACCGTTTCCAGCCGCAATGCGGTTGAGGGCGCGCGCCTGTCCGGCCCGCATTCGATCGTGGCGAACGACAAGATTCTGAAGGCCGGTTTCGAGCGTATGCCGAATGTCCGGTCGCTGGCCTACCGGATCGCTCTGGTTGCCGCGGGGCGGGTCGAAGTTGCCGCGGCCCGTGGCGGTCCCAGTGATTGGGATCTTGCGGCTGCCGATCTTTTGGTGCAGGAAGCGGGCGGCAGGTTGACCGACCTTAACGGGAATGGTGTTACCTACAACAAGGAAACCACCCGGCACCCGGGCCTGATTGCGGCGCCGAAGCGCCTTGTCGGGCCAGTGTGCGATACCATCTCAGCAGCCGTCGGCACATAGCGGTACGGCATTCTAAGCAGCGGGATTTGAACAATGAGCGAAACCGAATCTCCCAAGCAGCTCCTGCATCTTGTGTTCGGCGGTGAGCTGGAAAGCCCGGAAGGCCTGACGTTCCGGGATCTCGACGATCTGGATATCGTCGGCATTTTCCCGAATTACGCGAAGGCCTATGAGGCCTGGAAGGCAAAGGCCCAGGCCACCGTCGACAATGCGCACATGCGTTACTTCATCGTCCATATGCACCGGCTGCTGGATCCCGACGCTAATGCATGAGCCCAAGCCAGGATCTGGGGCCCGTTCGGACTTTTTGAAGAAATGATCAAACGTATCGGCCGCCACCCCGCCGTCGTAAGGGGTGTCGGTTCTTTCCTCGCCGGATATCTGAAATTCGTCTATCGAACCAACCGGTTCGTTTTCGAGCCCTCCGATCTGTACGGAAAACTGGATCCGCATCTGCCGGTCATCTTCGCGATGTGGCACGGGCAGCATTTCATCGTCCCGTTTTTTTCGCCCGAAGGCTGGCCGACCCGCGTGATGATTTCCCGTTCCGCGGACGGAGAGGTCAACGCGACGGTCATTCGCAAGCTCGGCATCGGCCTGATCCGGGCATCGGGAAGCCAGAAGAAACATCAGATTACCAAGCGCGGCGGCATGCGTGGCTTTATCGAGGCGCTCAGGGCATTGAAGAACGGCGAGAATATTGCGATGACCGCGGACGTGCCGAAAGGGCCCGCGCGCGTATCGGGCAGCGGGATCGTTCAACTCGCCAGACATTCCGGACGTCCCATCGTTCCCGTTGCAGTGGCAACAAGCCGGAGCCTCGATCTTTCGACCTGGGACAAGGCCAGCGTCAATCTGCCGTTTGGCAAGGGAGCCGTTGTTGTGGACGAACCGATCTATGTTCCGGCGGAAGCCGATGAAGAGGAACTGGAAAATGCCCGCAAGAGCGTGGAAGCCGGTCTGAACCGGGTGACCGCGCGGGCCTATGAACTCGTCGGGCGCAGCGATGGCTGAAGCCCGGCCCTTGCTGGTGACGCTTTATCTGGCCGTCTCAAGGCTTGCAGCCCCCCTGTACCGGCTGGTGCACCTGGTGCGGTGCCGGGCGGGCAAGGACGATCCGGCAAGGGGAAACGAGAAATGGGGACGGTCCGCCATTGCCCGGCCGGCCGGTCCGGTGATCTGGATCCATGCGGCGAGCGTCGGCGAGACGAACTCGGTCCTGCCCCTGATTGAAACCCTCAGCTATCGCGGGTTCTTCGTCGTTCTGACCACGGTCACGCGAACGTCTGCGGAGCTGGCGGCGGCGCGGTTGCCGGACCGGGCTCTTCACCAGTTCGTGCCGTTCGACAGCCCCGGTTACATCCGCGCCTTTCTCGATCACTGGCGGCCGGACATGGCCATGACCGTGGAATCGGAGATCTGGCCGGGGATCTTCGTTGCAATTCATGATCGGCAAATTCCCTTCATTCTGGTCAACGGCCGCATGTCCGACCGCAGTTTCAAGGGGTGGTCGCGCTTGCGCGAAGCCGCGGCTTATCTCTTCGGCTGCCTGGATATCGCGCTTGCCCAGACGCCGGCGGATGCGGAACGTCTGAAAAAACTGGGGTGTCGCGATGTGATCTGCCCCGGAAACCTGAAGTTCGATGCCCGTCCGAAGGATGCGGATCAGGCGCAAGTGGATCGGTTGAAGGCATCCATCGGCGTCCGGCCCGTCTGGCTGGCGGCGCTCACCCATCCGGGCGAGGACGAAATTGTCCTGCGGGCGCATCGCGCGATCCTGGACAGGATGCCCGATTGTCTGCTGATCCTGGTTCCGAGACACCCGGTGCGCGCCGACGCGATGGAAGAAACTGTCGAGTCGCAGGGTTTCTCACTGGCCCGGCGCAGCCGCCTCGAACTGCCGGAAGCCCGATCCCAAGTCTACCTGGGGGATACGCTCGGAGAAATGGCATTGTTCTACCGGCTGGCGCCGATCGCGTTTCTCGGCGGCTCTTACGTCGATGTCGGTGGACATAATCCGCTGGAGGCGGCAAGCTTCGGTACAGCCATTCTCTCCGGTCCCAAAGTGGCCAATGCGCATGCGATCTACAAATCCCTCTGGGAGGGAGAGGCGGCCAAAAGGGTTGAAGATCCGGCAATGCTGGCCGAGGCGGTTCTTGCGCTGCAGACGGGCGATGAGGAACGCGAACGGCAGGTCGCACATGCCGCGGCAATTGTCGAAAGCGGGCGCGGTGCGCTGAAACAGACGCTGGAATATCTGGAACCCCTCATTGCGGGAACCGTCCAGTCATCCGGGGATGGAGTCGCGGGATGAAACAGGCGCCTGATTTCTGGTGGCGGGGTTTCAGCTGGCAGGCGCTTGTTCTTTTTCTGCCATCCCTGATCTACGGGCGCATCGCCGGGCAGCGCATGCTGCAAAATCCGCAAGGCCGCGCATCGGTGCCTGTCATTTGCATCGGAAACTTTGTGGTCGGAGGAACCGGCAAGACGCCGTTCAGCCTGCGGCTGGCGAAGCGCTTGAAAGCGGAGGGGTACAAGCCTGCCTTTCTGCTGCGGGGATATGGCGGCACGGAAGAGGGGCCGCTGGTTGTCGATGCGTTTGAGCATGATGCCGCAACGGTCGGCGATGAAGCGCTGCTGCTGGCCCGGCAGGCGCCGACAGTGATTGCCGCCGACCGGGTTGCCGGCGCCCGGCTGATCGGGGAACTCGATGCCGATATCATCCTCATGGACGACGGCTTTCAGAACCCCTCGCTTCACAAGGACCTGAGCATCGTCCTGGTGGACGCCGAAACCGGTCTTGGAAACGGACGCTGTCTTCCTGCCGGCCCCTTGCGCGCGCCGATCACCGCGCAGATTCTCAAGACCGATGTCCTCGTGGTCGTGGGCGAGGGCGATGCGGCGCGGCGGGCTGTTCATCTCGCCTCCCGCAGAGGTCTGCCGATCTGCACTGCGGCGCTTGAAGCCGACGACACGGAGTTGCTGCGGGAAGTCTCCCTGCTGGCCTATGCCGGGATCGGGCGACCTCAGAAATTTTTTGCCACTCTGCAAAAACTGGGACTGAAAGTCACCGAAACCCGAGCCTTTGCCGATCATCACGGATTTTCCGAAAAGGAAGCCCAGGCCTTGCTGACAAAGGCGGAAGCCAAGGGGCTCCAACTGGTGACGACATCGAAGGACATGGTGCGGCTCAAGACCGCCCGGCACGAGATTTTCCGTTGGCTGGCCGCACGCTCCGCCGTTTTGAACGTGACGATGAAAATTGAAGGCGAGGACCGTCTGATCGGTCTCATTCGCGAGATCAAACGGTCGCGCACTTTCAGGCGCTGAGATTTCGGGCCCTTTGACGTTAAAGGCCGAAATCATCCGGGTCTTTGCAGATTTGCAATCACCCGGCCCATCACGGCGACAAAGGCGTTTCTTTCTTCCTCAGAAAGTGTGGCAAGCGCCTTCTCGTTGACGCCGGTCGCAGCGGCCTTCGCCGGGGCTTCCAGCGCCTTCGCCTTGTCGGTGAGCCAGACGGACTGGGCTCTCCGATCCTCCGGATGCGGTTTACGGACTATCAGACCGTCACGTTCCATACGTGACAGGGTATTGGCCACCGTCGCCTGCTCGACGTCCAGGCGCCGGATCAGGTCGCGTTGGGTCAGGCCTTCCTCCGACCAGAGCTCCAGAAGGGTCATGAACTGGGCGGGTGCCAGTCCGAGAGGCGCGATTTCCCTTTGCAAGGCGAGCGCGAAGAGGCGCGCCATGTGGTTGGCGAGATAACCCGCCGATTGCAGTTTCTTAAAAGCCATAAGGCTATTTACGCATTGCATAGCACGCTATTCAAGTGCTATATAAATAGCATGCTATGTAAATGGAGTGCGAACGATGAAGGCGATTTTGCATGCGTCTGCCGGCGGACTGGCTCTGGCCCTGATCTCCGTGTTCTGGAGCGCGACCCTGATTTCGGAGTTGTTTGGAACCGAAGAAGCGATTGCCGGTGTCAAGACCGGCATCCTGTGGGCGATGGCAGGACTGATCCCGGCCATGATGGCGACCGGGATTTCGGGAGCGGTACTCGGGAAAGGCTGGCGATCGCCGGTGGTCTCCCGGAAAATGCGCAGAATGCGGATCATCGCGGCGAACGGGCTGTGCGTTCTGCTGCCGTCGGCCGTGTTCCTGGCGCTGCGTGCCCAGGCCGGACAGTTCGATGTCTGGTTTTATGCCGTCCAGGCCGTGGAACTGATGGCCGGTGCCGTGAATATCCGGTTGCTGGCGCAGAACATGAAAGACGGCATCAGCCTGTCGCGTCGGCGCACCGTATCCGTCTGATATCAGGCTTTCGCCGGATGCGTTTCCTTGTATCGCTTGAGCGAAGCGGCCGCATCCACGTAAGCCTCCTGGTTTTCCACGGACCAGTATTTCAATTCTTCCAGCGGAATGGCTGCGCCGGTGACGGCGCAGCGAACGAAGGTACCCGGGCTTTCGACCTGATAGTCGCCGTCGAGATATCGGATTTTGGCTTCGCTCGGCATGCGCGGGTTTTCGTAACGGTTCATCATATTAATTATCCGGGGTGGCTAAAATACCGGCATCGTTGATTGCTCAGCCGCCGGCTTCCATCTTTTGCGCGATCCTAGAGCATCGGGCGCTGACTTTGAAGCATTTGATGTCTGAAAACAGTTCGTTCGGCCAGGCGCGTCGTGTGAGCTGAGATGCGGTGCATCGTGCGAACGGCGCGACGCAGCCGATGGACTGCTTTCAGACACCCGAAGGGCCGGGCTCTTTTGCCCGCTGACCGCGCTGGCCCGTGTTTTTGCGACTCGCGCTTGTGGTGGGAAACACCACGGCGCGCAATCCGCCTTGCCAGCAGACAAAGCCGCGCCGGTCAAATGGCTCAAAGTTATCGTCCGATGCTCTAGGCAGTCCGGCGGGGCAGGGCAAGTCTTGGGCAGAATACCTAGATCAGATTATCGCCCGATGCTCTGAATCAGCCGAAAGCCGGGGCACGACTTTGCCGGTGCCTTTCGGACGGGAAGCTGCGACACGGATCGGGTCTTGCGCGTGGAGAATCTCTCCCGGCAGGTGAAATCATTTGAAAAGTGTCTATGTTACCGGGAACGACACGTCACGAACCGGAGCCGGGCAGAGACGCAGGCAACGCCGCGACCTGCCGGCAGGCTTCTGAAACAGGGATTTCACCATGGCCGATATCTCCTCCGATCTCATTGAAACGTCCGGCCTTGGCCTTGAGACCGCACGGCGGATAACGGCTGACGCCCTGTCCGGCGCCGATGACGGCGAGCTATTCGTCGAATACCGCCAATCGGAAGGGCTCGTCTTCGACAACGGTCGTTTGAAGGGCGCCAACTATGACACGGCTCAGGGCTTCGGCCTGCGCGCGGTCGCCGGCGAGGCAGCGGGCTATGCCCATTCGGGTGAAATTTCCGAAGGCGCCCTGAAGCGTGCGGCCGACGCCGTGAGTGCCGTCAAGACCGGACATTCGGGCTCCTATGCGGCTGCCCCGGCTCGGACCAACCAGTCGCTCTATACCGACGCCAATCCGCTCGGCGGACCGAGTTTCGAGGACAAGGTCAAACTCCTGCAGGAAATCGACGCCTATGCGCGGGCGAAGGATCCGCGGGTGCGCCAGGTGACGGCGTCGCTTGCCGGCTCGTGGCAGGTCGTCGATATCCTGCGCGCCGACGGTCACCGTGTGCGCGACGTGCGACCGATGGTCCGAATGAGCATCAGCGTGATCGCCGGGTCCGACGAGCGCCAGGAGACCGGGTCCTTCGGCTGCGGCGGCCGTGAAGGCTTCGAGCGCTTCATCACACCCGAAAACTGGCAGGGCGGGGTGGATGAGGCTCTGCGCCAGGCGCTGGTCAATCTCGAAGCGGTTCCGGCCCCGGCGGGAACACTTGATGTCGTGCTTGGTCCGGGCTGGCCCGGCATTCTGCTTCACGAAGCGGTCGGTCATGGCCTTGAAGGCGACTTCAACCGCAAGAAGACATCCGCCTTTGCCGGCCTGATGGGGCAGCGCGTCGCGTCTCCCGGCGTGACGATCGTCGATGACGGCACGATTCCGGATCGACGCGGCTCCTTGAGCGTCGACGACGAGGGAACCCCCTCCAGCCGCACCACCCTGATCGAGGACGGCATCCTCGTCGGCTATATGCAGGACCGCCAGAACGCCCGGCTGATGGGCATGGCGCCGACCGGCAACGGCCGCCGCCAGTCCTATGCCCACATCCCCATGCCGCGCATGACCAACACCATCATGATGGGGGGCGACAAGGAGCCCGAAGAAATCCTGGCGTCGGTGAAGAACGGGATCTATGCGGTCGCCTTCGGCGGCGGCCAGGTCGACATCACCTCCGGCAAGTTCGTCTTCTCCTGCACGGAAGCCTACAAGATCGAGGACGGCAAGGTGGGCGCGCCGGTCAAGGGCGCGATGCTGATCGGCAACGGGCCGGATGCCCTGACGCGCGTCGCAATGATCGGCAACGACATGAAGCTCGACCCCGGTATGGGCACCTGCGGCAAGCAGGGCCAGGGCGTTCCGGTCGGTGTCGGCCAGCCCTCCATGCGCATCAACGCGCTGACCGTCGGCGGCACCGCGGTCTGACGGCATCGATGCAGCATCATGCCGGGAGAGGCAGGCGAAATTGCCGCTGTCTTTGCGGGCTTCGGAAATGAGTTACCGATTCGGGTTACACTGATTCCCGGGTAGTCGGAGTTTAACCAGAATCCGGGAGACAGAATGGCGGTCGAAGGCGCACCCCCGTTTCTTCACGAATCGATTGTTCTGCTGACGGCGACCGTCGTGGCGGTGCCATTGGCCAAGCGCCTGGGTCTGGGGTCGGTTGTCGGCTATCTGGCCGCCGGTGTCTTCCTCGGCCCGTTCGGCTTTAAACTGATCGAGGCCGGCAAGGATGTGCTGCATGTGGCCGAACTGGGTGTGGTTCTGCTGCTCTTCGTGATCGGCCTGGAACTCGATCCGAAGAAATTGTGGCGCATGAAACGGGATATATTCGGCCTGGGAACCGCCCAGGTCGTCCTGACGGGCCTGACGTTCTTCGGCATTGCCTCGCTTGCGGGCCTGCCGACCAGTGCGGCCCTGATCGCCGGTTTCGGCATGGCCTTGTCCTCCACCGCATTCGCCCTTCAAATCCTGCAGGAACGCGGTCAGTTGTCCTCCGCATATGGTCAGCGCGCATTCGGGATCCTTCTCCTTCAGGACATTGCCATCGTGCCGCTCCTGGCGATGGTTTCCATCCTGGCGCCGGGCCAGACAGGTGAAGGTGGCCCGGGCATTCTGGCGGAAGCCGCCAAGACGCTCGGCGCGGTCGCCGCGGTTATCCTGGCAGGGCGATATCTGGCCTCGCCCCTGTTTCTGTTTCTGGCAGGAAGCCGGGCCCGGGAAGTCATGCTCACCGCGGCCCTTCTGGTTGCGCTGGGAAGTGCCGACCTGATGCATACGGTCGGCCTGTCCATGGCAATGGGAGCCTTTCTGGCGGGAGTCCTTCTGGCCGAATCCAGTTTCAAACACACGCTGGAAGCCGATATCGAGCCGTTCCGATCCCTGTTGATGGGCCTTTTCTTTATCGCGGTCGGCATGTCACTCGATTTTACGGTTCTCGGTAACCACCTTGCCGAAGTGATTGTCGGCGTTTTCGTCGTCATGCTGGTAAAGGGCGCTTATCTTTGGGGGCTGACCCGGGTGAGCGGGTCGTCCAATTCCGACGCGCTGAGGGTCGCGGTCACTTTGCCTCAAGGCGGGGAATTCGCGTTCGTTCTGTTCACGGCCGCGATCGGAAGCCAGGTTCTGGACCATCAGTATGCCAATATCCTGAGCGCGATCGTCATTATCTCGATGCTGATGACCCCCCTGGCCTGCCTCGGTCTTGATGCGATTGCCGGACGCATGAAGGCGAGGGGGGGCGACAGCCCGGCGATCGAGTCCTTTGAAGAGGCAATGCCGACGGTCCTTGTGATCGGCTTCGGCCGGTTCGGGATGATGGTCGCGCAGATCCTGACCTCGGAAGGTCTCGAGATAACGGCGATCGACAACCGGCCGGACCGGATCGCCTATGCGCGCAAGCTCGGCTACAAGGTCTACTACGGCGATGCCACGCGCGCCGACGTGCTCGCCGCGGCGGGCGCCGGCAAGGCGGCGCTCATTGCGATGTGTATCGAAAATGATCGTGTGATGGGCAAGTCGATCGAACTGCTGCGCGAAGGGTTCCCGAAGGCGCTCCTGTTCTGTCGTGCGACGGATCGGGCACATGCCCTCGTGCTGACAAAACTCGGCGTCGATTTCCAGATCAGGGAAACCTTCGAATCGAGCGTTGCCTTCGGAAAGGCGGCTCTTGAGCGGCTCGGCATTCCTGCCGATCGTATCGCCCAGATCGAGGAAGACGTCCGCCGCCGCGATCAGGAACGGCTTGCCATGGAAATGACAGACGGCCCCTTCGCAGGGACCGACCGGCTCCATGGCGTCACACCGCGCTTGCAGGCCGGTGTCGACGAGCAGGACAAGTCCACCCCGTCTGCCTGATCCTTTGCGCCTGATCCCTTGCCCCTGGAGCCGCGGCCGAGGCGTCAGGCGGAGAACCAGCTGACTTCGATCAGGGCAGGGCGTCGAAGCCCGCGGAAAAGCCGTTCAGGGAGATCGGAATGCCGATGCCCTCTTCCGGCGTCTGGAAAATGATGAAGGTCGCCTGACCGCCGGCTTTCAGCTTGGCCAGCAATGCATCTTCCAGAATGACCTCGGCGATACAGCCGTTGGGAAGGCAGCGCACAAACCCCGCCCGTCCGATATCCGCGTCATCCACCCTGAGCCCAAGTCCGGAGGGAAGCAGCACGCCAAGAGGGGCGAGAACCCGGAGGATGCGCGCCTGCTTGTCGGCAGTCTTCAGGACGATGACGGAAAGTCCCACGTTTTCGCGGTCTTCGGCCGTAACGTTCTGGATCAGGGCGCATTGCTCGCTTGTGGCGCCCGGCGGCGTGTCGCAACGCATCTGCCAGTCGCCATGGGTCGCCTTGACTTCACCCTGGGCCGCCACCGGCGGCACGGAAGTGGCGAGGCCTGCCGCAATCATGCTCACGGCCAGCAGGGTTTTGCATAGTTTTTTGCCGTAGAGCCCGGCCTGCGTCCGGAGAAAAGCGGTACGGTATTGCAACGAACGGATCGACAAAGAATCCTCCAGTCAATTGCGCCAGTCGATTCCGGCCTGGATCGCATCGGTTTTCAACCGGTATCCAGAAGACGAATCAGCGTCAGATTTCATCGGCGACATTGCCGCAACAGGGTGTCCATGACCAGCCCGTAGGCGTTGTCGATAGCATATTCCTTGGTTTTTTAGCGGAATTCGGGCCGTCATTGATAAATATCAACTGGAGAGGTGCGGGCTGTCGTGAAATAATTACCCGCAACACCATTGCAGATAGCCGATTGTTGTGTTTTTTGTGCGGCATTAAGCCTCTAGTATGATGCATGCGGCAGATCGCCGCTCCAGCTACGGGCGAGATCGCGCTACATTGGCGATTGTGTTTATGATGCGGCAAAACCGGATTGGAATGCCGTTTCTCGGGCAGGGTTCTGCCTAAATGTTGAGCGGGCTTTGCGGTCCGGGAAATAGGCATGCGTGGTTCGCCTGAAACGTGGCGGATTAAGAGGGAAGGGAGCGTAGGCGTGAAGGCTATCTTCAAGCGTCTCATGAAGCTGACTGGCGGTGCGGTTGCACTGGCCACTTCAACAGGGGCGGTTATGGCGGAATCCGGAATCAAGCCCTGGCAGCTCGGGCTGCAGGCGTCCGATACCGACGTCATGGACAGTATCCATTCGTTTAACAATCTGACACTCGGAATCGTCACAGTCATCACGCTGTTTGTCCTGGCCTTGCTGGTGATCGTGATGGTGCGGTTCAATTCCAAGGCCAATCCGACCCCGTCCCGGACATCGCACAACACGATGATCGAAGTGGTCTGGACGATCGTGCCGATCCTGATCCTTGTCGTGATCGCCATTCCGTCGTTCCGCCTGCTCTTCAAGCAGCTCGACATCCCGGAATACGACCTGACGGTCAAGGTGACCGGCTACCAGTGGTACTGGGGCTATGAATACGCCGACGAAGGCATGGAGGATGTGAGCTTCGATTCCATCATGATGAGTGACGAAGAGCGCAAGGAATTCGCCGAAGCCCGCGGTCTCGAGCTGTCGCAGGTGCCGCGTCTTCTGGCTGTCGACTATTCGATGGTCGTGCCGGTGGACAAGACCGTGCGTGTCCAGGTGACCGCCGCGGACGTTCTGCACTCCTTCGCCATGCCGGCATTCGGCGTCAAGGTGGACGCTGTACCGGGACGCCTGAACGAAACCTGGTTCCGTGCCCGCAGCACCGGCATCTACTACGGCCAGTGCTCCGAACTGTGCGGCAAGGATCATGCCTACATGCCGATCGCTATCCGTGTCGTTACCCAGGAGCAGTATGATGCCTGGGTGGAGGCGGCCAAGGATGACATAGATGTGGCAAAAGAGCAGCTGCTGGCCGATATCGATGCCGCGCGCAAGTCTGCCGCTGCCGACACCGCTACGGCGAATGTGAAGGTCGCCGCACGGTAAGCTTCCGGACGGCATAGAAACTGGGGTAGCTGCGCGCTCAAGGGCTAGAGTGGCGCGCAGCATTGGAAATCTACGAGGGAGCACAAGCATGGCTGCGACCGACGCCCACGCAGCGCACGATCATCCGACAGGATGGCGCCGCTACGTCTATTCGACTAACCATAAAGACATCGGCACGATGTACCTGATCTTCGCGATCATGGCGGGCATCATCGGTGGTTTCCTGTCCGTGATGATGCGCTGGGAACTGGCTGAGCCGGGCATCCAGATCTTCCACGGTCTCGCGGCCATGGTCTACGGCGCAGAAGGCGCTACCGCCATGGATGCCGGAAAGAGCATGTTCAATGCCTTCACGACGGCGCACGGCCTCATCATGATCTTCTTCATGGTCATGCCGGCCCTGATCGGCGGTTTCGCCAACTGGTTCGTTCCGATCATGATCGGCGCGCCGGACATGGCGTTCCCGCGGATGAACAACATCTCCTTCTGGCTCCTGCCGCCGGCGTTCCTGCTGCTGCTGCTCTCGGCCTTCATGCCGAGCGCGCCGGGCGCCTACGGTGTGGGCGGCGGCTGGACCATCTACCCGCCGCTGTCGACCACCGGTCAGCCCGGGCCTGCGATGGACCTGGCGATCCTGTCGCTGCACATTGCCGGTGCCTCCTCGATCCTCGGGGCGATCAACTTCATCACCACCATCTTCAACATGCGTGCGCCGGGCATGACCCTGCACAAGATGCCGCTGTTCGCCTGGTCCGTGCTGATCACCGCGTTCCTGCTGCTTCTGTCCCTGCCGGTTCTGGCCGGCGGTATCACCATGCTGCTGACGGACCGCAACTTCGGCACGACGTTCTTCGATCCGGCCGGCGGCGGTGACCCGATCCTGTTCCAGCACCTGTTCTGGTTCTTCGGCCATCCGGAAGTGTACATCCTGATCCTCCCGGGCTTCGGCATCATCAGCCACATCATCTCCACCTTCTCCCGCAAGCCGGTCTTTGGTTACCTCGGCATGGCCTACGCCATGGTCGCCATCGGCGTCGTCGGCTTCATCGTGTGGGCTCACCACATGTACACGGTGGGGATGTCGGTCGACACGCAGGCCTACTTCGTGGCGGCTACCATGGTCATCGCGGTGCCCACGGGTGTGAAGATCTTCTCCTGGATCGCTACCATGTGGGGGGGCTCCATTGAGTTCCGTACTCCGATGGTCTGGGCAATCGGCTTCATCTTCCTGTTCACCGTTGGCGGTGTGACCGGTGTGCAGCTTGCCAACGCCGGTCTCGACCGCGCCCTGCACGACACCTATTACGTCGTGGCTCACTTCCACTACGTGCTGTCGCTTGGGGCCGTGTTCGCTATCTTCGCCGGCTGGTACTACTGGTTCCCGAAGATGTTCGGCTACATGTACAATGAAATGATCGGGAAGGCGCACTTCTGGATCACCTTCATCGGCGTGAACCTGGTCTTCTTCCCGCAGCACTTCCTGGGTCTTGCCGGCATGCCGCGCCGGTATGTCGACTACCCGGATGCGCTGGCCGGCTGGAACATGGTTTCCTCCATCGGCTCCTACATCTCCGCCTTCGCGGTTCTGGTGTTCCTCTTCGGTATCGTCGAGGCCTTCGCCAAGAAGCGCGTTGCCGGAAACAACCCGTGGGGCGAAGGTGCGACGACGCTCGAGTGGACCCTGTCGTCCCCGCCGCCGTTCCACCAGTTCGAGACGCTGCCGCGCATCAGGTAACGGCATCCGGCCGGGGGCGTTCATCACTCCCGCCGGCCGGAACCGACATCCGGCATCGCGCTGTCCGGCGCGGTGCCGCAACATAAAAACCGCCGGCGTGCAAGTTGCCGCCGGTTTGGGAAGAAAATAAGGATAGGCCGCATGTCGCTCGCAGAGCGCCACGAATTGATGACCGGAGAAGACGCCACCTGGGACGGCGGAATGGGATCGGTCGGTGACTATATCGCGCTGTTGAAGCCGCGTGTCATGTCACTGGTGATCTTTACGGCCTTCGTCGGCATGATGCTGGCGCCGGGCGGGCTGCATCCGGTTCTCGCGGGCGTGGGCCTTCTGTGCATCGCCATCGGCGCGGGGGCGTCCGGAGCGCTGAACATGTGGTACGATGCCGACATCGACCGCATCATGTCGCGCACCCAGAAGCGTCCGATACCTGCAGGTAAAGTGACCCCTGAAGAGGCCCTGGCATTCGGCCTGACGCTCTCTCTAGGCTCTGTTTTGACACTCGGCCTGCTGGTGAACTGGTTCGCCGGCGCCTTTCTCGCCTTCACGATCTTCTTCTATGTGGTGATCTACACCATGTGGCTGAAGCGCTCCACGCCGCAGAACATCGTCATCGGTGGCGCGGCCGGCGCATTTCCCCCGATGATCGGCTGGGCGTCTGTCACGGGCAATGTCAGCCTGGAAAGCCTGATCCTGTTCCTGATCATCTTCATGTGGACGCCGCCCCATTTCTGGGCTCTGGCGCTGTTCAAGAGCGGCGACTACCGCGCCGCCGGCATTCCGATGATGCCGGTCGTGGCAGGCGAATCCTCCACGCGGACGCAGATCCTCGCCTATGCGGTCATTCTTGCGCCGATCGTGGTCAGCCCGTATCTGCTCGGTTTCGCGAGCCCGGTGTATGGCGCCGTGTCATCCGTTCTGAGCGCCGTATTCGTTGCGCTCGCCTTCAACGTCTGGCGGAAGCGCGAGGGTGATGCCGCCCGCAAGGCCGCGGTCCGGCTCTTCAGCTATTCGATCCTTTATCTCTTCCTGATTTTCGCTCTCCTTCTGGGCGAAAACCTTCTGGCACGGCTGGTCTGAGGTGGTCATGGAAGACGATGGCGTGAAACTGACCGAAAAGCAGAAGAAGAACCGTCGTTCGCGGTCGATCGCGATCGCGCTTGTGCTCGCCGCGCTGGTTGTTCTGTTTTACGTGGTCACCATCGTGAAGATGGGGCCTGACGTTCTCACCAGGCCTTTGTGAGGATCGCATGACCAACCGCCCCGCCACACAGCCTGATCAGTCTGCGCGCCGGAACCGGATCGTCGGTCTGATCTGCGCCGGCCTGTTCGTCTCGATGATCGGCGCGGCCTATGCCGCGGTTCCGCTTTACCAGCTTTTCTGCCAGGTGACCGGTTATGGCGGCACGACCCAAAGGGCGGAAGCCGAATCCGATGTGATCATCGATCGTGAGATCACCGTTCGGCTCGACGGCAACGTCAATCCGGCATTGAACTGGACGTTCAAGCCCAAGATAAAGACCGTCAAACTGAAAATGGGCGAAACCGCCCAGATGGTCTATCTGGCCACCAATGACTCCGACCATCGGACCATCGGCACGTCGGTTTTCAATGTCACGCCGAATGAGGCCGGATCCTATTTCAACAAGATCCAGTGCTTCTGTTTTACAGAGCAGGCTCTTGAGGCCGGCGAAACGGTGGAAATGCCCGTGGTTTTCTTCGTCGATCCTGAAATGGCGAAGGATCCGATCCTGACGCACGTGAAGGAAATCACGTTGTCATATACCTTTTTTCCGGTCGATGAACCGGTTAAACCAGTTGCGGCGCGGACCCAAAATGATCCGGTCGCGGAAGATAGGCTATAGAACCGTGGCGATGGACGCGACGGTCATTGGGAACTCTGGGGAGCACGCCTATGGCTGAGGCACACACCAAAAATCACGACTACCATCTGGTTGACCCCAGTCCGTGGCCGTTTACCGGCTCGGTCGGAGCATTCGTCATGGCCATCGGCGCTATTGGTCTCATGAAGTGGCTTCAGGGTCCTGAGGTGGAATTCTCCATCTTTGGAATCGACCTGACCGGTTGGGGCATCTTTGCGGTCGGCCTTCTGATTGTGCTTTACACCATGTTCGGCTGGTGGCGTGACACGATCCGTGAATCCGCACAGGGCCATCACACCCGCGTTGTTTCTCTCCATCTGCGCTACGGCATGATCCTGTTCATCGCTTCGGAAGTGATGTTCTTCGTGGCCTGGTTCTGGGCCTATTTCGATGCGTCGCTGTTTGCCGGAGAAGCGATCCAGTTCACTCGCGCCGAGGTGACCGGCGGCCATTGGCCTCCCGCTGGTATCGAAACCTTCGATCCGTGGCATCTTCCGCTGCTGAACACCATTATCCTGCTGACCTCCGGCACGACCGTGACCTGGGCGCACCATGCACTGCTGCATAACGATCGCCAGGGCCTGAAGTGGGGCCTGACGCTGACCGTCCTGCTCGGCGTGCTGTTCACCATGACCCAGGCATTCGAATACGCGCACGCTGCGTTCGACTTCGGCGGCAATATCTACGGCGCAACCTTCTTCATGGCGACCGGCTTCCACGGCTTCCACGTGATCGTCGGTACGATCTTCCTGCTGGTCTGTCTGATCCGGGCGCTGAACGGTGGCTTCACCCCCGAAAAGCATTTCGGCTTCGAGGCTGCCGCCTGGTACTGGCACTTCGTTGACGTGGTCTGGCTGTTCCTGTTCGCCTCCATCTACGTCTGGGGTGCGGGCGTGCCTGCCGCCCACTGATCGGGCACAAGAGAGATTGCCAGGCGCCCGGTCCTCATGAAGGATCGGGCGCTTGTCGTTTGACAACACAATTCGAAACGGTGGGGGCCGGTCGAAAGCTTAAGGAGGCGCGAGCGTGACAGATAAAGCCCATTACCCGCCGGTTAATCCCATTTCAGCCGGCTTGTCCGGACGCTGCCCGCGCTGCGGTCAGGGAAAGCTGTTTTCCGGATTTCTCTCCATTGCCAAGTCCTGCCGCAACTGCGGCTTGAGCTATGATTTCGCCGACAGCGGCGACGGACCTGCCGTGTTTGTCATCATGATCGTCGGCTTCGTCGTCGTCGGTCTGGTGCTGGCCGTGGAACTCGCCTTTCAGCCGCCGATTTGGGTTCACCTCGTCGTCTGGCTGCCGCTGACGGTCATCCTAGCAGGAGGCGTTCTGCGTCCCCTGAAGGGCGTGCTGATTGCCCTGCAGTACAAGCACAATGCCGAGGAGGGCCGTCTTGACCAGTAAGACGGCCGCCGGAAACAGCAGTCCGTTCCGAAAATTGTTGTGGCCCTTCATCGCGACGGTGTGCGCGTTGGCCATCCTTTTGAAGCTCGGATTCTGGCAGGTTGACCGTCTGGCCTGGAAGGAAGCCCTGATCGCCAAGGTCGCCGCGGACCTTCAGCTTGATCCGGTGCCGGCCCCGGAGCCGGACCAGTGGCCGTCAATGGATCTGGAAGAAGCCGACTACCGCCATGTCATGACCAGCGGTCGATTCCTGGAAGGCGCGGCGCTTTACTATATCGCGCTTTCCCAGGCCAACGGCCGATTTTCCGGGCCGGGTTACTTTGTCTACAGCCCGTTTGAGACCGACAACGGCTGGCTGGTCATGGTCAACCGGGGCTTCGTCCCGCAGGATACGCCTGCGGAGGTCAGGTCGGCCGCCTTGACGCCACCGCCCGGAACCATCCGCATCGAGGGAGTATTGCGCCGTTCAGAGAAGCCGAATTGGGCAACCCCGGAATCCGATGCGGCAAACCGGACCTGGTTCGCGCGGGACACGGACGACATGGCCGCCGTGCTGGGCATCCCTGACGAGAAGATCGCCCCGTACAGCATCGATCTGGACGCAAGGTTTACACCTGCCTCGGGCCTGCCCCAGGCTGGAGAGACGATCGTGAAGTTCAAGAACGATCATCTGGGCTATGCCCTGACCTGGTTCGGCCTTGCCGCGACCCTGGTCGGCGTCTTCATCACCTACGCGTTCAGCCTCATCCGCCGCGCACGGGCAAATAAAAACGGGGACGCATAGGTCCCCGTTCTCAAATGGAACGAACCGTCCGGTCTGCGGTTCAGGACAGCGCCTCAAGAATGGCTGCCGCACCGGACTGTGTCACCTCGCGGCCGTCCTCCGTGCCCAGATAGGTCACAACGCCATCCTTGGCGATCAGCGCGAACCGCTGAGCGCGGGTGTGGCCGAGGATCGGCGCTTCCATCGACAGGCCGATCTCCTTGACGAAGTCGCCCGACGTATCGGACAGGAATTCGATCTTGCCGGTGGCATTGGTGGCCTTGGCCCAGGCGTCCATGACGAACAGGTCGTTGGTCGCAAGCACGGCAATGGTATCGACACCCTTCGCCTTGATGGTGTCGCCATGTTCCACGAAGCCGGGCAGGTGGTTCATGTGGCAGGTGGGCGTGAAAGCGCCCGGAACGGCGAAGAGCACGACAGTCTTGCCGGCGAAGATATCGTCCGTGCTGATTTCGCCCGGGCCATCGGCCGTCATGTGATGAAATTTGGCCTGCGGAATTTTGTCGCCGACTTTGATGGTCATTCAGGTATCTCCCCAAGTGTCTGAAGTCCGTAATAGCACTTAGGGCTTGTCGGGACGACAGTCGAGTGCCGGTATGGATAAATCTGCATGCGGGAAGATTATTTCAGCAGGTCCGCAGACAGTGCATGACGGCTTTCCACCGCCTTGTCGCCATCGACAAGAACGAGCGTCAGCATCGAACCATCACCGGTCCGCGCAAGACCGTTGGTCGAAAGTGTCCAGACAGCCGTACCGCCATCCCGCGATTGGAGGTCCGGGACGCCGATGTAAGAGCCTTCCGGGCCTTCGGCAAAAAGCCCGGGTTCAGGTGTGTCCGGATCGACCTTGGCCGTGATCGTCAAAACCGGAGCGTTCTTGCCGGGCGCGCTGGTGATCGAGACGATCCCGGAAGCCGGTCCTTCCGCGGTTTGAGGCACCAGGGCCAGGTCCCGGTCGATCAGCATTGCGGAGACCGTGTCTTCCTCTGCCGACGGTTCCAGCACGAGGTCGAACACCCCGTCGCCGGGCACGCAGATGTCCTTGCAGATCCCGAAAAACAGGGATGCTTGCAATCGCACGGGGGCTTGCGGGTCGTCCGGCGTGATCAGGATCGGCAGGACGACGTTCTCGTCATAAACGATCGAGGTGGAAAAGCCGTCGTTATAGCGGCCGGGTGCCGGATACAGGATGTCCGCCTTGGCAAGGTTCTGCGAGCCGGAAAAATCGAAGGTCGGTGGAACACCGGCTTCGCCCGGATAGCGCCAATAGGTATGCCAGCCGGGATCGAGGGAAAATTCCAGGCCCGCCCGATAGATCCCGCTTTCCATGGGCCCTGCCGTGACGAGCCGTACCGCGCCGCCGGTCACCGAAACCCAGTCGGTAGTTGTCGCCTTTACCGGCAGACTTGCAAGGCAAAGCGAGACAAAGAGGAGAAAAAGTCTTGTTCTCATGAGCGATACCTACAACATCGAGCAAGCGGCGTCACGGGAGGGATAAACGCAAGCCGGTCATTTCGGTGTGACAGATACGTGAGCAGGCTTTGCGGCCAACCGTATCGGAAGGCGTTAACAATCGCGATGGAACAGGTTAGGGTTACGTCGCGCGCTGGAATTTGTGAGTGATCAACTGGTGAGGTGTAGATGACGGATCAGTCGACCGCGGTTTCTCTTGAAGGGCAGCTGTTGGTTGCCATGCCGAACATGATGGACGGGCGGTTCGATCACTCCGTTATCTATCTGTGCTCCCATTCCGAACAAGGCGCGATGGGTCTGGTTCTGAACCAGGTTGCGCGTCATTTGTCCCTGGAGGAGCTGCTGATCCAGCTTAACATCCTGAACGACGATACCGCGATCCGCCTGCCGTCGAAAATCCGTGAGATGAATGTCCACAAGGGCGGGCCGGTCGAGGTTGAGCGCGGGTTCGTGCTTCACAGCGACGATTTCGTCATCGAACGATCGACGCTTTGTATCGCCGACGGGATCTGCCTGACGGCGACCCTTGAGATTCTCAAGGCCATGGCCGAAGGGGGCGGGCCGGAGCAGGCGATGCTTGCGCTCGGCTATTCCGGTTGGGCGCCCGGGCAGCTTGAGAGTGAAATCCAGGCGAACGGCTGGCTCAACTGTCCGGCAAACCCGCAGCTCGTTTTCGATCCGGTCTATGATGACAAATGGCAGCGCGCGCTGATGTCGATCGGTATCGATCCGGCGATGCTGTTCGGCGATGCTGGGCACGCCTGAACCGGGCAAGGCTTAATTCTTCAAACGGAAAATCCGCTGTCGGGGCGAACTAACCCCTGACAGGCCTATGGTTTTGTTTTAAATCCGGCGAAGTTTGATTTAGGGTGAGCGAAAACCGGAAGCGCGTTGTTTCCGGCGCGAAAGAGAGTTTGGAGGCAATTGGCGCGGTGAGATATTTCAGTACGCGTGGCGAAGCACCGGTCCTTGGATTTTCCGACGTTCTTCTCCAAGGCCTGGCCCGGGACGGCGGGCTCTACCTGCCCGAATCCTGGCCGAGCTTTGACGCGGCCAAGATCGCTTCCTTTGCCGGCAAGCCCTACGCGGATGTTGCGTTTGAAGTGATCGCGCCCTTCGTCGGCGACGCTGTTCCAGCCGAAAAGCTCCGCAAGATGATTGCGGACACCTACGCGGAATTTCGCCACGAGGCAGTAACACCGCTGGTGCAGATCGCACCGAATGCCTTCGTCCTGGAGCTGTTCCACGGCCCGACGCTCGCCTTCAAGGATGTGGCGATGCAGTTCCTCGGCAGGATGATGGACCATGTCCTGACAGAGCGGGGCCTGCGGGCGACCATCGTGGGCGCCACGTCCGGCGACACCGGCGGCGCCGCGATCGAGGCGTTCCGAGGGCGGGAACGCACCGATGTCTTCATCCTCTTCCCCGACGGCCGGGTGTCCCCGGTGCAGCGACGGCAGATGACGACGCCGTCGGAAGCCAACGTCCATGCCCTGGCTCTCACCGGGAATTTCGACGACTGCCAGGCGATCGTCAAAGGCATGTTCAACAACTTCGCTTTCCGCGACCGGGTGGCGCTGTCCGGCGTGAACTCGATCAACTGGGCGCGGATCCTGGCGCAGATCGTCTATTACTTCGTTTCCGGCGTTGCCCTGGGAGCCCCCCACCGGCCGGTGTCCTTCACCGTTCCGACCGGCAATTTCGGCGATATCTTTGCCGGCTATGCGGCCATGCAGATGGGCCTGCCGGTGGAAAAGCTGGTGGTGGCAACCAACGTCAACGATATTCTGGCGCGCACGCTTGAGACCGGCCGTTACGAAATGCGCGGCGTGACGGCGACCACGTCTCCCTCCATGGACATTCAGATTTCCTCCAATTTCGAGCGGCTGCTGTCGGAAGTCTACGGTCATGACGGAGAGGCCGTGCGCGGACTGATGAACCGTCTGTCCCAGTCGGGCAGCTTTACCATTGCCGACGCTCCGCTGGCGAAGATCCGGGAACGGTTTGCCGCCGGGCGCTGCGACGAAGCGGAGACGGCTGCGACGATTGCGGACACCTTGAAGGGCAGCGGCTATTTGCTCGATCCGCATACTGCGATCGGTGTGCATGTCGCCAGGGATCATGCCCGTGACGGTGTGCCCATGATCGTGCTCGGCACGGCCCATCCGGCGAAATTCCCGGATGCGGTGGAAGCAGCCTGCGGTGTCCGGCCGGACCTGCCGGACGAGCTTCAGCCGATGATGACGGCGGAAGAGCGCCAACAGGTCCTTGCGGCCGACCAGTCCGCGGTGGAAAGGCATATCGAGACCCATGCCCGCGCCGTACACAGCGGGGTTTGATTGATGCAGGTCCGGACAAGCACACTTGCAAATGGCATGACGGTCGTCACCGACCGGATGCCGCATTTGAAGACGGCAGCCCTGGGGATCTGGGTGAGAACCGGATCCAGGGCGGAGAACCAGGACCAGAACGGCATCACCCATCTGTTGGAACATATGGCGTTCAAGGGGACCCTGTCCCGGTCGGCACGCGAGATCGCCGAGCAGATCGAGGCGGTCGGCGGCGAGCTGAACGCCGCCACCAGCATCGAGCACACCAACTACTACGCCCGGATCCTGGCCGAAGACCTGCCGCTCGCCGTCGATCTGCTGTCGGATATCCTGCAGAACTCCACCTTCGACGAGGAAGAACTGACACGCGAGAAGCACGTCATTCTGCAGGAGATCGGGGCCGCGCACGATTCTCCGGAAGACCAGGCCTTCGATCTGTTTCAGGACACCGCCTGGCCGGATCAGGCCATCGGGAGGCCGATCCTCGGCACGCCGGAAACGGTCAAGGGGTTCAGCCGAGATGCCTTGAACCACTATCTCCGCTCCCGGTATCGCGGGCCGGACATGATCCTGTCCGCCGCCGGCGCCGTTGACCATGATGTCCTGGTCGCGCTGGCCGAGGAAAAGTTTACTGGTATAGGCTCCGAGCCGGCGGAAAACGGAACCCGGGCGCAGTATCGGGGCGGGGAACAGAAACTCCAGAAGGATCTGATGGAAGCGCAGATCCTGATCGGCTTCGAGGGCAGGCCGTACAAGTCGCCGGACTATTACGCGATCCAGATCCTGGCCTCCGTGCTGGGCGGCGGCATGTCGTCCAGGCTGTTCCAGGAAATCCGCGAAAAGCTGGGTCTGTGTTACGCGATCTACAGTTTCCACTGGGCGTTTTCCGATACCGGCCTTTTCGGGCTTCATGCGGCGACGAGCCAGGAAGACATCGCCGATCTGATGCCGGCGATCGTCGATGAACTGAAGTCGGCCTGCGAAACGGTCACCGATGAGGAAGTCGCCCGGTCCCGTGCCCAGATCAGGGCAGGACTGATGATGGCGCTGGAAAGCCCGGCGGCCCGGGCCGGCCAGATCGCCCGCCAGATTCTCGTCCATGGCCGCACCCTGACCCTTGAGGAAATTTCCGAAAAGATCGAAGCCGTAACGGCGGCCGACATTCGCCGTGTGGCGCATGAGACCTTTACCGGATCGACACCGACACTTACCGCCGTCGGCCCGGTTGGCGAGATAATGAGTGCCGATGAGATTTCACAACGGCTGAACGCACCGCTGTTGAAAGCGGTATCGATGTAGGTTGCGATCTCATTCAGGAGGTCGGGGCCGAGGAAAGGGGGTCAGGCATGTCACTCTTGCGCTCCACGATCGCGCTGGACGCCGAGCCCCGCATCGAATCGAGCACGCACTATCTGCGCCCGCCCGTCATCGGCGATTTCCGCGCATGGGCCGAACTCAGAGCCGCCAGCCGCGAATTCCTGAGACCCTGGGAGCCTCTGTGGCCGAGGGACGATCTGACCAAGTCCGGTTTTCGCCGCCGGTTGCGTAAATACGCCCGTGACCGGCGGGACGGACGCAGCTATCCCTTTCTGCTTTTCAGTGCGCGAACCGGCGAATTGCTCGGTGGCCTGACGCTCTCCAACATCCGCAGGGGCGTGTGCCAGTCCGCCACGATGGGCTACTGGATGGGCGCGCCCTTTGCCGGAAACGGCCATATGAGCCATGCCGTCCGCCTGGTCCTTCCCTATTGCTTCGATGTCCTGGGGTTGCACCGGGTCGAGGCCGCCTGCCTGCCCAACAACGCCCCTTCCATCCATCTCCTTCAAAAAGCCGGATTTCGGCGCGAAGGCTACGCCCGCAAATATTTGCTGATCAACGGTAAATGGCAGGATCATCTTCTGTTTGCCTGTCTCGCCGAAGATCATGCGCTTGCTTGCGAACCGCCCACCGTGTCGGGCGGGAGAACAATGAAAGAAATCTTGTGACATGCGGCGCAACCCGATACTCATTCGGCCCATGTCAGAAATGTTACCGGAACGGCTCGTGGGCATTCGTAAATATCTTGCCGCATTACTCCTTGGATTGATTGGGTTTTTTGTCACCGTGCCCGCATGGGCGGTGGAACCGATCCTGGTGCCGATCGATGCCGATGCCCTGGACCTGACCAATATGGTCGAAATTCACGCCAATGCCGGTCCGCGCCTGCAGGTCTCCACCGCGCCGGGCGCCGACGGGATCGTGCGCCGGATCGAGGTTGCCTCCAGGGACGGTGAGAACAAGAGCTGGGCGGTTTTTGCGCTCGCCAATACCAGTGACGAGCAAATCGACCGGCTTCTGGTCGCGCCCTACTTCCAGCTCGTCGGCTCCAAATTGTTCTGGCCGGATCTCGGTTCTTCGCGGATCACGGCTATCACCCCCAGCCAGGGGATCGCGCCGACACGGCAAAGGAGCCTGGAGGCGGACGTCTTCCTGGTGACGCTCGATCCCGGATCGGTGGTGACCTTCGTCGCCGAACTGACGTCGCCGAACCTGCCGCAGTTCCGGCTCTGGGAGCCGGATACCTATACGGAGAAGGTGAACGCCTACACGCTCTATCGCGGCATCGTGCTCGGGATTTCCGGACTGCTGGCGCTGTTCCTGACCATTCTGTTCGTGGTCAAGGGGACGGTGATGTTCCCGGCAACCGCCGCCCTTGCCTGGGCGGTTCTGGCCTATCTGTGTATCGATTTCGGTTTCTGGAACCTGGTTTTCAATCTGAAGGAGGGGGGCGACCAGCTCTACCGGGCCTATGCGGAGGTGATGCTCGCGGCCAGTCTGATCATCTTCCTCTATGCCTATTTGAACCTGAACCGTTGGAACATCCACTATTCTCACCTGGCGCTGACGACGCTTGTCCTGCTGCTCGGCCTCATCGGGGTCGCGGTCTGGGATCCTTCCGTCGCCGCCGGCGTCGCACGCCTGTCTCTGGGGATCATCGGCATTCTCGGATTCATCACGATCATGGTGCTTGCCTTCCAGGGCTACGACCGGGCGATCATGCTGATCCCGACGTGGTGTCTGCTGATCGCCTGGCTGATCGGTGCGGCCATGACGATCACCGGCACACTGGCGAACGATATCGTGCAGCCGGCCCTCGGCGGCGGCCTCGTCCTGATCGTGCTGCTGATCGGGTTCACGGTCATGCAGCACGCCTTCGCAGGCGGCGCCATCGCGCAAGGCCTGATTTCCGATGTGGAGCGCAGGGCGCTCGCGCTGACGGGCGCCGGCGACATCATCTGGGACTGGGATGTGGACCGGGACCGGATCTTCACCGGGCATGAGGTCGAGGACCTCCTCAACCTGCGCCACGGCACGCTTGAAGGCCCCGCGCGTGACTGGCTCGAAGTCCTGCATCCCCAGGACCGGGACCGGTTCCGCGCCACGCTGGACGCAGTGATCGACCAGCGCCGGGGCAAGGTCGTCCAGACCTTCCGCCTGCGTTCCGAGGACGGCCATTTCCGTTGGTTCCGGCTGCGCGCCCGGCCGATCATCGGCTCCGACGGCGAAGTGATCCGCTGCGTCGGTACCCTGCTCGACGTGACCGAGGAAAGAACCGCCGAGGAACGGCTGCTGCACGATGCGGTTCATGACAATCTGACCGGACTGCCGAACAGGGAACTGTTCATGGACCGTCTGCAGGGTGCCCTCGCCAACGCCCGTGCGGACGGAAGAAGCAAGCCGGCCGTGATGATCCTGAACCTCGACCGGTTCAAGCAGGTCAACGACAGCATCGGCCTGTCCGCCGGCGACAGTATTCTGCTCACGGTCGCGCGCCGGCTCGTTCGCATGATCGGTGAACAGGATACCCTCTCGCGTATCAACGGCGACCAGTACGGCCTGCTTGTGCTGTCGGAGCCGGAGCCGGACCGGATCGTTGCTCTGGCAGACGGCCTGAGAAAAGCGGTCCGCTCGCCGATTACCTTCGGCGACCGCGAAATCTTCCTGACCTGCTCCGTCGGCATTTCGCTGTACGAGGATGAAAAGCAGACGTCGGAAGACCTGATCACCAACACGGAGATCGCGCTCAATCATGCCAAACGGCTGGGTGGCGATCGCCAGGAGGTGTTCCGTCCGATCCTGCGTCCGCTCGGCAAGAACATCATCGATATGGAAAGCGACCTGCGCGAGGCAATCCGCAAGGAAACGCTCGGGGTCTTCTATCAGCCGATCATTCGCCTGGAAGACCGGACAATCGCGGGCTTTGAAGTGCTCGCGCGCTGGAACCATCCCAAGCGCGGCAAGATCGCTCCCGCAGAATTCATCCCGGTTGCCGAACAATCCGGCCTGATCAATGAACTTGGCATGTACATGCTGGAAAAGGGCGCGCATCAGTTGGCCTTCTGGCAGCGGGAGACCGCGATGCCGAGGCCGTTGTTCGCATCGGTCAATCTCTCGTCCAGGCAACTTCTGAAGCATGATCTGATCAACGACGTGAAAGCGGTTCTGTCACGCTGTTCACTGGCGCCGGGAACCTTGAAGCTGGAACTGACGGAATCGCTCGTCATGTCCAACCCGGAATACTCCGCCAAGGTTCTGGAGCGGCTGCGCGCCTTGGGGGCGGGCCTCTCGTTGGATGATTTCGGCACGGGCCATTCGTCGCTGTCCTACCTGCAACGGTTCCCCTTCGACACGATCAAGATCGACCAGTCTTTCGTGAAAGCGAACGGAAAGTCGGCACGGCCCGTCCTGCTCAGGACGATCGTCGCCATGGGGCACGATCTCGGCATGTCCGTGGTGGCCGAAGGTGCGGAAAGCGAAGCGGACGCGCTGGAACTTTACCAGCTCGGCTGCGAATTCGCGCAAGGCTTCCATTTCGGTCAGGCGGTATCGGCGGACGAGGCGAGCAAGCTGCTGCGCCGTCAGCCGGCGGCGGAAGCCCATACAGCCTGACGCGCCTTCGTCGAATTTCGTTTCAGGGAACGACGATCGCGAGGTGACCGGGAGCCGGCTCGATTTCGACCGGCGTCGTCCCGAAGGGATCGCCATCGATCTGGACGGGGACCGGACGGTTGGACAGGATACGGGCGCGCTGGAAATTGCGGACCGTCACCCCCTTGGCCTTGTGAACCCGCCCCATCAGCAGCGCCAGCCCGAACCGGAAGCTTGAAAGCGGGTCGTCCTTCTCCAGCATGAGCAGCTGCAGACCGGCCTTGGTCACGGAAGCATCCGGGCTGATCACGAAAGGACCGCCGTAGAAACGGCCGTTGGTCGCAACCGCCAGCTTGCCGTGCAAGGTCTCCCCGTCGATCTCGGCCGTCAGGTCGCTGGTCTCGCGGGTCAGCCCGATCCGGATCGCGGTGATCACGTAAGCCAGTTTCCCCAGCCGGCGCTTCAGCGACAGCGGGATGCCGTGGACGACTTCCGCATCGAACCCGGAGGACGCCATCAGGACGAAGGGGTGGCCGTTGGCAAGGCCCGCGTGCAATGGCTTGGTCCGCCGCCGCAGGATGGCGCCTGCAATGGCGCCGGAGCGCCTCGGCAGGCCCAGTTCGCAGGCGAGCACATTGGCCGTTCCGAAAGGGATGACCGCAAGGTCGGGCGGGGCCGGATTGGACTGGAAACCGGCGAGCGCCTCGTTGATCGATCCGTCGCCCCCGGCAATGACGAGCAGGCCGACGGCAAGCTTCGGATCGGCACAGACTTCGCCGATCTCGCCTGCGTGGGAGGTCAGGTGCAGGGTGACCTTGCAGCCGCCGGCCTGGAGTTTTTCCTGAACCTTGGCAAGCAGCTTGGGGCGATACCCTCCCGCGGTCGGGTTTGCCATGATCAGGACATCGCAGGGCGCCGTCCGGAAGGACGCGGCAGGTGACGGAAGGTCGTCGCGCCGGAAGAACCTCAAGAAAGATCCTCCGCCAGTTCGCCATTCCCGCCCGGTTTGAACGGCGCCATTCCCATTCTGGCGAGTTCGTCGGCTCGTTCGTTTTCCGGGTGTCCGGCATGTCCCTTGACCCAATGCCAGGACACGTCATGGCGCTGGCGCGCTTCGTCCAGTGCCTGCCAGAGATCCGCATTCTTCACCGGCTTCTTGGCCGCCGTCCGCCAGTTCTTGCGTTTCCAGCCTTCAAGCCACTCGGTGATGCCGCTGCGCACATAGGTCGAATCCGTATAAAGGTCGACGGTGCAGGGGCGCTTGAGGGCATTGAGCGATTCGATCGCCGCGGTCAGTTCCATACGGTTGTTCGTCGTCTCCGCGGCGCCGCCGGAAAGCTCCTTCTCGTGCTCGCCGAACCGCAGGATCGCGCCCCAGCCTCCGGGGCCCGGGTTTCCCGAACAGGCTCCGTCCGTGTAGATGGTCACTCTGTTTGGTGCGCTCATAAATCCAGCCCGTAGGCGCCGGCATTGCCGACGCTCTGGTGAAACCGCAGTTTTTTCAGGTATTCAAGCGGGTCCTTCGGCGTGACGAGGGCGCCTTCCGGAACGCTGAGCCAGTCATAAAGCCGCGTCAGCAGAAAACGGAGCGCCGCGCCGCGCGCCAGCAGCGGCAGGACGTCATACTCCTGCTCGGTGAGCGGACGGACCCGGCAATAGCCGTTGAGGAGCGCGCGCGCTTTGGTCACGTTGAAGGAGAGGTCCGTCTCGAAACACCAGGCGTTCAGGCAGATCGCCACATCGTAGGCGAACGCATCGGAGCAGGCGAAATAGAAGTCGATCAGGCCGGACAGCCTGTCCGACAGGAAGAAGACGTTGTCGGGAAACAGATCCGCATGAATGATCCCCGATGGCAGGTCGGCAGGCCAGTTCGCCTCCAGGAAATCCAGTTCCCTGCCGATTTCGGCTGCAAGGCCCGGCACGACCGTATCGGCGCGGCCGTCGCATTGCGCGAACAGCGGACGCCAGCCGTCGACGCTCAGGGCGTTTTTCCGGGTCATCCCGAAGTCGGCGCCGGCCAGATGCATCTGGGCCATGCCCTCGCCAAGGGCGCTGCAATGCTCCGGTTTCGGCCGCCGGACCCACATGCCGTCCAGGAATGTCACCATGGCCGCGGGCCGGCCCGCGAGCGTACCGAGCAGTTTTCCTTCGGTGGTCTGGACCGGCGTCGGGCAACTCAGCCCCTTGCGGGCCAGATGCTGGAGCAGGTTCAGGAAAAACGGCAGATCGTTCGGATCCACGCGTTTTTCGTAGAGCGTCAGGATGTAATAGCCGCTTTCGGTGTGAACCAGGAAATTGCTGTTTTCGACGCCCTCGGCAATGCCCTTGAAGGAGAGCAGCTTGCCGATGTCGTAGGTGTCGATGAACGCGGCGAGCTCTTCATCCGCGACTTCTGTGTAAACGGCCATTCTTCGGTCTACTCTGCTGCCGCGTCTTGAGCGCCCGTCACATCCCGCAATTCGCGGGGCAGATTGAACGCAATGGTTTCTTCCGCCGTCCGCACGGTCTCGACGGAAACGGTAAACCGCTCCGCGAAGGCGGCAATCACTTCTTCCACGAGGGTTTCGGGAGCGGACGCACCGGCGGTCAGTCCGAGCGAGGAGATCCGGCCGAACCGGCTCCAGTCGATGTCGGTGGCGCGCTGGATCAGCATGGACGTCTTGCAACCGGCCCGCTCGGCCACTTCCCGCAGGCGCTGGGAATTGGAAGAGTTGGGCGCACCGACCACGATCATCGCATCCACTTTCGGCGCGGTTGCCTTGACCGCTTCCTGGCGGTTCGTGGTGGCGTAGCAGATGTCTTCCTTGTGAGGCGCGACAACATCCGGAAAACGCTCGCGCAGGATGTCGACAATACCGGCCGTGTCGTCGAGCGACAGCGTCGTCTGGGTAATATAGGCAAGCTGGCGGTCGCTCTTGGGCTCGAACGCCCTGGCATCCGCCTCGGTTTCGATCAGCGAGACCGTCCCCTCCGGCAACTGGCCCATCGTCCCGATGACTTCCGGGTGGCCCGCATGGCCGATCAGCAGGATCTCGCGGTCCCGGCGGTGATGGATCTCCGCCTCCTTGTGGACCTTGGAAACCAGCGGACAGGTGGCGTCGAGATAAAACATGTTCCGGCTGCCGGCGTCGGCGGGAACGGATTTCGGAACGCCGTGCGCGGAGAAGATCACCGGGCGGTCGGTGTCGCCTGCCGGGATTTCGTCGAGTTCCTCGACAAAGACGGCGCCTTTCGCCTTGAGGCCGTCCACGACGAATTTGTTGTGAACGATCTCGTGGCGTACGTAGACCGGGCTGCCGTATTTCTCCAGGGCCAGTTCCACGATCTGGATGGCCCGATCGACCCCTGCGCAAAAGCCGCGCGGCGCGCACAGAAGCACGGTCAATTCTGGCTTTGCGGCAGTTTGTTCGCTCATCATGTCCTGGCCCGGTTTCTCACACAATATGGGTCCATACCCTAAGGCCTGCATTCCGGTTCGGCGAGCCGGTATCGGATGACAGACCCGTAGAGCATAGCCGCTGCAATGGTCAAGCGGCTTTCGCCCCCGGTCAATGACAGAACCACGGGCCTTCTCGCGGTCTGAAACCGGTGTGGCCCATGGGGCCTGTACCGGCCTGTTGGCGGTGCGCAACAGGAAGCGGAACCCGAATCGAACGCCGCATGCACGCCTCAGTCTCGCCAATGTTTCACTCTCCTGCTATGAAGCAACGCCAAAAGGCAGCTAATTAGACAGGTGATCAATGAAAATGGGCGTCAATGCCTCCTGGCTCAAAGCCGTAATGGCCGGCACGCTATGCGCCGGTGTCCTGAGTGGGTGCATGGGTGGCGGTTCGGACGAACTCGCCGGCAGCGGTGCCGCAGGGCAGGCGCAAACCGGCAAGACACGCGGAACCTTCGCGACGATCGTGGCCGGCGGTCAGCAGCCGATCCAGGTCGATCCGGACTCGTTCGCGACGCAGATCTATTGTCCGCCGATCCAGCTCAAGCCCGACACTTACCTCATTTCGAAATATGCCCGCGGCAAGGAGAACGAGCCGGAAGGCCTGCTCTATCAGGCGGCAATCGAGGAATGGGCCAGAAGCTGCACCCGGGAGGGAACTGACCAGACGCGCATCAAGATCGGCTTTTCCGGTCACGTGACGCCCGGACCGGCCTGGAAGGGCGGAGAGGTCGGCCTGCCGATCCGTGTCGCGATTCTTCCGCCCGAAGAGGGAGAAGCGCCGATCGTCTCGGATCTGCTGGCCGTCCCGGTCACGATCGGGGAGGGGCAGCCGAGCGAAGCCTGGACCCTGGTCGAGAACAAGTTCCTTGTCCCGCAGAACAAGCAAATGAAGATTGTCTTCGGCTTCGATGAAGGCCGCAAGAAAGGCCGGTAAAACCCGGACATAGTCCGAATGTATAAGGTCGGGTTATTGACAATAAGCAGGCCTCAGTGAACAATCCCGGCACTGGCTCGGGTCGTTAGCGAGCCGCCGGAACGGGCTGAGGTATACCTTCAGGAGGGATACTCGCCAGCCGTTTCAAAAGCCCAAGCGGGAGAGACCGGGTGAAACAGACCGGAGCCGAAGGAGCAACCGCCCCGGAAACTCTCAGGCAAAAGGACCGCTTGGACATCGACGCTCTGGAAAGCAGTTTTCCGCCCCGTGTCAAAAAGGGACGGAACGGCTCACCGAAGGAGTAACCGTTTTTGCCGGCGGACAGGCCGGCAGGGCGCGGGAAATCTCTCAGGTACTCGGACAGAGGGGGTGCAGAAGACGATGGCAATCGTCATTTGCGCACTCTTGAACCCGAGGAGTTCACATGGCTGAACCGGACGTCCCAGGCGATTTGAAAAAAACGCCGCTTTACGATCTTCACATAGAACTCGGTGCGCGCATGGTGCCTTTCGCCGGCTACGAAATGCCGGTGCAGTACCCGAGCGGCATCATGAACGAGCATCTGCATACCCGTGCGGAGGCCGGCCTGTTCGATGTGTCCCACATGGGCCAGGCGATCCTGCACGGTCCGGATCACGAGACCACGGCGCGCGCGCTGGAAGCGCTGGTGCCTTCCAACATGCTGGAACTCGGCCGCGGCAGGCAACGTTACACGGTTCTGCTCAACGGCGAAGGCGGCATCGTCGACGATTTGATGGTCACCCGGCCCCTCGCCGAGGCGCGTGACGGCCAACTGCTGCTCGTGGTCAACGCCTCCCGCAAGGACATCGATTATCCGTTATTAAAGGCCGGGCTACCGGAGAACGTCCGTCTGGAGATCCTGGAGGACAGGGCCCTGATCGCGGTGCAGGGGCCGTCGGCCGTGGAGGTCGTTGCGGCCCATGCGCCCGCTGCTGCGGATCTCGCCTTCATGACCGGCGATTTCATGGAATTCGACGGCATTTCCTGCCACATCGCCCGCGCCGGTTACACCGGCGAGGACGGAGTGGAGATGTCCGTGCCGGCCGGTGCGGCCGAGCCGATTGCCCGCGCGCTGCTGGCCGACGAGCGGGTGAAGCCGATCGGGCTTGGCGCCCGCGACAGCCTGCGCCTGGAAGCCGGTCTCTGTCTCTATGGCCACGACCTCGATGAAACCACGTCGCCGGTCGAAGGAGCAATCACCTTCGCCATGCAGAAACGCCGGCGCGAGGAAGGCGGCTTTCCTGGCGCCGAGCGCATCCAGGCGGAGCTGCGCGACGGACCGGGGCGCCTGCGCATCGGTCTGAAGCTGGAAGGCAGGGCGCCGGCCCGCGAGGGCGCGGAAATCCGCCTGCCCGATGGCCCGACCGTCGGCACCGTCACCTCGGGCGGTTTTGCCCCGAGCCTCGGTGCGCCGATTGCTATGGGCTATGTGGCTGCCGAGCATGCCGCTGCCGGAACGAAGCTTAATCTGGTGGTACGCGGCAAGGACCTGCCGGCCGAAGTCGTCGACATGCCCTTCGTGCCGCACCGCTATTACCGCAAACCGAAAACCTCATAATCCACTTCCAGAACTCCGGGACAAAACATGACCACCTATTACTCCAAAGACCACGAATGGATTTCCGTCGATGGCGACACCGCCACCATCGGCATCACCGGCTATGCCCAGGAACAGCTTGGCGACGTCGTCTACGTAGAACTTCCCGAAGTCGGCAAGTCCCTGTCGAAGGGCGACGAAGCGGCCGTCGTGGAATCGGTCAAGGCCGCCAGTGAAGTCTATGCCGCCGTCGGAGGCGATGTCGTCGAGGCGAACGACGCCCTGGTCGACGAGCCGGCCAAGGTCAACGACGATCCGGAAGGTGCCGCCTGGTTCATCAAGGTGAAGCTCGCCGATGCCGGCGAACTGGAAGGCCTGATGGATGCTGCCGCCTACAAGGCCTACGTGGACACGCTCTGATCATGGCAGGACACCTCTACACCGCTGAAGTGGTCTGGCGCTGCGAGGGAGACTTCGCCAAGGGACAATATTCCCGCGGTCACCTGTGGCGTTTCGACGGCGGGGTGGAGGTGCCGGCCTCGGCATCGCCCTCCGTGGTACCGCTGCCCTATTCGAAGGAAGCCGCCGTCGATCCGGAAGAGGCCTTCGTGGCCGCGCTTTCGTCCTGCCACATGATGACCTTCATCGACCTGGCCCGCCACGCCAAATACGTCATCGAGAGCTACACGGACAAGGCGGAAGGCGTCATGACCCGGATCGGCCGAGGCCAAATGGCGGTCACCAAGGTGACGCTCCGGCCCCAGGTCACCCTTCGGGCCGATAAGATGCCCGATCCGACCTGGTTCGAAGACCTCCACGAAAAGGCGCATGAAATCTGTTTCATCGCCAATTCCGTCAAGACGGAGATCGTGATCGCGCCCGAACCCCTGCGTCTCGTTTCTCCCTAACTCAAAGAGCTGCACCATGCGCTATCTGCCCCTGAGCGATACGGACCGCGGCGACATGCTGGCACGTATCGGCGTCGACACCATCGACGACCTGTTTGCCGATGTTCCCGAAAAGGCCCGCCTGAACGGACTTCTCGACCTGCCGCGCCGTGCCGGCGAGCTTCAGGTCGAACGGCAACTGTCGGCCCTGGCGGCGAAAAACGTCGCCGCCGGATCGGTCCCCTTCTTCGTCGGTGCAGGTGCCTACAAGCACCACGTTCCGGCAACCGTCGATCACCTGATCCAGCGGTCCGAGTTCCTGACCTCCTACACGCCGTACCAGCCGGAGATCACCCAAGGCACGCTGCAATACCTGTTCGAGTTCCAGACCCAGGTCGCGCGGCTGACGGGTATGGATGTGGCCAATGCCTCCATGTACGACGGCTCGACCGGCACCGGCGAGGCGGTGCTGATGGCCCACCGGGTGACGAGGCGCAACAAGGCGGTGCTGTCCGGCGGACTGCATCCGCAATATCGCGACGTGGTCGAGGACATCTCCGGCATGGCCGACGATAAGGTCGTGTCCCTTCCGGCGGACCCGACCGGCACGGAGGATATTCTGAGCCAAATCGACGACGAGACCTCCTGCGTCGTCGTCCAGTCGCCGTCCTTCTACGGCCAGTTGATCGATCTGAAGCCGATTGCCGAAAAGGCCCATGCTCATGGGGCCTTGCTGATCGCCGTCTTCACCGAGGTCGTGTCTCTCGGCCTGATCGAACCGCCGGGCGCGCAAGGAGCCGATATCGTCGTCGGCGAAGGCCAGTCCATCGGCAACGGGCTCAATTTCGGCGGACCTTACGTAGGGCTCTTCGCCACCAACCAGAAATTCATCCGCCAGATGCCCGGACGCCTGTGCGGCGAGACGGTCGATGCGGAAGGCCGGCGCGGGTTCGTGCTGACGCTTTCGACCCGCGAGCAGCATATCCGCCGCGAAAAGGCGACGTCGAACATCTGCACCAACTCCGGCCTCTGCTGTCTCGCCTTCACCATCCACATGTCGCTGCTCGGCGGCGAGGGGCTGAAGAAGCTGGCGCGGATCAACCACGCCAACGCGGTGAAGCTGAAAAAGGACCTGTCGGCGGTGCCGGGCGTGGAGGTTCTGAACAAGGCCTATTTCAACGAGTTCACCGTCAGGCTGTCCAAGCCCGCCCACGGCGTGGTCGAGGCTTTGGCCGAAAAGGGCATCCTCGGCGGGGTGCCGGTGTCGCGGCTCGAACCCGGCAAGCCGGCCCTTGAAAACCTGCTGGTGGTCGCTTCCACGGAGGTGAACACCGACGAGGACCGCGCGGCATTCGCCGCTGCATTGACGGAGGTGCTGGCATGAGCATGAACACGCAAGGACGTCCGACGGCTCCGGGCGAAGCGGAAAGCGGCTACCGCCCGAAGACCTTCACCGGCAACCGCGGCCTCGACATGGAAGAGCCGCTGATCTTCGAATTCGGCCATTTCGAAACCATGGGTGTCGATCTGGATGAACCGGAAGACTTCGCGCCCGAGCTTGGGCACCATGCCCGTACCGAGGCGCTGGAACTGCCCGGTCTCGCCGAGCCGGAAGCCATGCGCCACTACGTGCGCCTGTCGCGCAACAACTACGCGATCGACAGCGGGCTTTATCCGCTTGGCTCCTGCACCATGAAGCACAATCCGCGCCTCAACGAAAAGATGGCGCGGTTGCCCGGTTTCGGCGACATCCATCCGCTGCAGCCGCTGTCCACGGTCAAGGGCGCGGTCGAACTGATCGACGAACTGGCCCGCTGGCTGATGGTCTCCACCGGCACTTCTGCCGTCGCCATGAGCCCCAAGGCCGGCGCCCACGGCGAGCTGTGCGGGATGATGGCGATCAAGGCGGCGCACAAGGCGGCCGGCCGCGATCCTAAGATGGTGCTGGTGCCCGAAAGCGCCCATGGCACCAACCCGGCAACGGCGGCGCTGCTGGGCTACAAGGTCGTCTCCATCGATGCACAGGACGACGGCACGGTGGATCTGGCCGCCCTCAAGGCGACCATTGCCGAACATGAAGGCAACGTGGCGGCGATCATGCTGACCAACCCGAACACCTGCGGGCTGTTCGAGCGCGAGATCATCGAGATCGCAGAGGAAATCCACAAGGCGGACGCTTACTTTTATTGCGACGGCGCCAACTTCAACGCCATCGTCGGCAAGGCCCGGCCCGGCGACCTCGGCGTCGACGCCATGCACATCAACCTGCACAAGACCTTTTCCACGCCCCACGGCGGCGGCGGTCCGGGCTCCGGCCCGGTGGTCCTGTCGGACCGCCTGGCTCCCTTCGCGCCGCTGCCCTTCATCCGCCAGACGGACAACGGGCCGGTGCTGGTCGAAACCGAAGCGGACACGCTCGAAGGCGAACAGCCCTTCGGCCGCATGACCGCCTTCCACGGCCAGATGGGCATGTTCGTGCGGGCGCTTGCCTACATGATGAGCCATGGCTCCGACGGGCTGAAACAAGCCTCCGAGGACGCGGTGCTGAATGCGAATTACGTCCGCGTCGGCCTGCAGGACCTGATGAGCCTGCCCTTCGGCGAGCGGCCGTGCATGCACGAGGTTCTGTTCGACGACAGCTTCCTCAAGGACACCGGCGTCACAACCCTCGACTTCGCCAAGGCGATGATCGACGAGGGCTATCACCCGATGACCATGTACTTCCCGCTGGTCGTCCATGGCGCCATGCTGATCGAACCGACGGAATCGGAAAGCCGGGCGGCGCTTGACCTCTTCATCGCCACCATGCGCAATCTGGTCATGAGCGCGCAGCGCAAGGAAACCGACCGCTTCTCCGGCGCCCCTTACCTGGCCCCCCGCCGCCGTCTCGACGAAACGGCAGCGGCGCGCAAACCGGTCCTCAAATGGACCCCGCCCGCCCCGGCGGAGGTCACCCCGGCCGCTGCGGAGTAGGGACATCCCGAACGAAAGTGAGAAAGCCCGGTCATACGATCGGGCTTTTTTATTGCGAAGAAGCCAACACCACCCTCTCGAAGTCATCCCGGAAAAGCCGTCAGGCTTTATCCGGGACCGGCGAGCCTCTGCGCTATCGGTCTGGTTTCGATCTTCAACGACAGACCTCGACTCCCCGGTCCCGGCTCTCCGCTTGGCTGCGGCCGGGATGACGATGGAAAGGGCAGGTATTCTCTGCAGTTTGTAGGCTTGTGGTCAGTCGACCTGGCTTTCTATTGTGTCCTGTCAAAGTCTACCGATGCTTTGATGCATTTTAGCAACGAATGGGTTTCCGGGGCTGGCAGCATTGTAATAAATTACGTCGACATTCCAGTTTGGATGATTTTCATCCAGGGTTTTGAAAAGTTGGTCCGAGTATTTCCGATATCGCTTCATCATTTTGGCAATTGCGGCATCAGGATCATTCAAATCGCGCTTTTTCAGGCAAGCCGATGGCCCCATGAAGATTTGCCATCTGCTGCCAAAAGACAAACTGTACTCGTCACAAGGGTATCGGAATACGGCCTCTGTCCAGTCCCTGGCATCGCATCCGGACTTCAAAAGATTGACCATTTCCGGAGTGCTTCGGGATCTTTTGATTTTGAAGAAAAATTGCCGGTTGGAGGGCAGATAGAAGACATCGTACTGGTCCACGTACTTCGACGTATCCTCGCGGATAAGGTGTCTAAAATACATCTGGTTATGCGGGTCCCAGCCGGTTTCATAGATCGGATGGTCCACAAAGCCCCGGGATGCCTCCATCTCCGCGATCTGTTCGGCGACGCCCAGGAAGACCTGCTTGTGCGGGCTTTTTCTTTTCTTGGTTTGCGACATGCGTGTCGGTTCGGCCTTTTGTTTGCCTGAGTCCGGCGCCTTGATCGACGCGGTTGTGCAACGCCAAGGGCTCTCGTATTCCGCATTTCTAACAAGCCGTTCGTTCGATGGAAATAAAGGAATTCCGTCCGAGTGAACGTATTTTTATGAGACGGGCCATCAGACGATCGAACCCCGCCAGAAAGTCCTTGCATTCAGACCCTCTCCCGGACAATAGTTTACAAGGAAAGTAAATTGAGACGCGCCGGGGGGAGCCGGAGCGTCTGGGAGGAGAATTAAATGAGCACCTGGTCCGGAAGGCGGGGCGAACCTTTGTTCGCGCCGCCAAGCGTTGTGAAAACCGTCGAGCCGTCGGGCGCGATCCTGCTGGAGAGCAGCATTCCGCTGCCGGCTCACGAACGCTGCGTCGGAGAATGGCTGGTGCGCTGGGCGGAGGAGCGCCCCGACACCACCTTCCTGGCGGAACGAAATGCTGACGGGGGCTGGCGCAAGGTCAGCTATTCGCAAGCGCTGACCCGCGTGCTCGGGCTGGCCGGCTGGCTGCTCTCGACCAGCGCTTCGCCGGAGCATCCGGTTCTGGTCCTGTCGGAAAACACCGTCGACCATGCGCTGCTGGCCCTGTCCGCCATGCATGTCGGCGTGCCCGTCGCCACCGTTTCGACCGCCTACTCGCTGCTCTCGCACGACCATGCCAAGCTGAAGGCCATGGTCGAGCTGCTCGATCCGTCCGTGATCCACATCTCCGACCCGGACGCCTATGCCGGTGCGCTGGACGCGATCGACGATCTGCACGATGCGGTCATTCTGGCCGGTAAAGCGCCTGAAAAGACAGGCCGGAAAGTCCAACTCCTGGACGAGGCCGATCTGCCGGAAGCCTCTTCCGCCGTTTCCTCTGCATTCCATGCCATCGGTCCCGATACGGTCGCCCGGCTGCTGTTCACGTCAGGCTCGACGGGAACGCCGAAGGCGGTGATCAACACCCACAGGATGCTGACGTCGAACCAGGCGGCGAACGCGGCCGTGTGGACCTTCCTGGAAAAGAACCCGCCCGTGATCGTGGACTGGCTGCCGTGGTCGCATACCTTCGGCGCCAATTTCACCTCCAACACGGTGCTGCGCAACGGCGGCTCGCTCTATATCGATACGGGCAAGCCTGCGCCGGGCCTGATCGAGCGGACCATCGCCAATTTGAAGGACGTGAAGCCGACCATCAGCTTCAACGTTCCGCGCGGCTACGATCTTCTGGCGCAGGCGCTGGAAAAGGATGCGGAGTTGCGCGAGGTCTTTTTCGACATGGACCTCGTCATGAACGCGGCTGCCGCCCTGCCGACCACAGTCTGGGAAAATCTCAAGCGGCTCAGCCGGGAAACAATTGGGCGCGAGATCCCGATCGTCGGCTCCTGGGGCTCCACGGAGACTGCGCCGCTTGCCACCCATTGCCATTTCCAGGTGGAAAACATCGCCAATATCGGCCTGCCCGTGCCCGGCGTGGTCCTGAAGCTGATCCCGAACGGCGACAAGCTGGAGGTCCGCGTCAAGGGGCCGGGCGTGACGCCGGGCTATTACCGGCATCCCGAACTCACCGCGTCGGCTTTCGACGCGGAGGGCTTCTACATCATCGGCGATGCGGTGCGTTTTGCCGATCCGGACGATCCGTCGAAGGGGCTCTTCTTTGACGGCCGTGTGAGCGAGGATTTCAAGCTGGCGTCCGGAACCTGGGTCAGTGTCGGCGAGCTTCGCGTTGCCGGCATCGATGCCCTAGTCCCCTTGGTGCAGGACGTTGTCGTCTCCGGCCACGGCCGGGACGAAATCGGCTTCCTGCTGATTGCGAACGACGCGGCGTGCCGCGCCTGTGCGGGCCTGCCCGACGATGCGCCCCTGGCCGAGGTTCTGGCGTCCGGTGCGGTCCGGGACAAGATCGCGGCAGGCCTGCGAAGCCTCAAGGCCCAGGGCGGCGGCTCGTCCCGCTATGCGACGCGTGCCAGGTTCCTGCTGGCACCGCCCAACCCCGATGCCGGTGAAATCACCGACAAGGCCTATCTGAACCAGCGCCAGATGATTGCCAACCGCGCCAGTGACGTGGAGGCGTTGTTCGGCGACCGGCCGGATGACTTCATCGACCTCAAGCAGGCCGAGGTGCCCGCCTGATGAATGCCTACATTCCCTATGGCGCTTACTGGAGCACGCCCTTTGCCCGCTGGCAGGGCGAGTTCGCCCATCTGCATTCCATGGAATTCGCCGCCCATGTGGCGCGCGAGGAACTGGAAAAGCGCAAGCTGCCCCTGAGCGCGTTCGACTTTGCCGCCTATGGCATCACCGTGATGCAGAACCGCAGCTTCTACGGTCTGCCCTGGTTCACCGGCCTGCTCGGAGCCGAACACCTGCCCGGTCCGACCGTAAACCAGGCCTGCGCCACCGGCGCCCGTCTGGTGGCAACGGCCGCCGGCGAATTCGCCATGGGAACGGCGTCGACCGCCCTCCTGGTATCCGGCGACCGGACCTCCAACGGGCCCCATGTCTATTATCCGGCACCCGAAGCGCCCGGCGGAACGGGCATCAGCGAAAACGTGGTGCTCGACAGTTTCAACGTCGATCCGTTCGCCCGGTGCGCCATGGTGGACACGGCCGACAACGTCGCCCGGCGCGAAGGCATCGACACCGCCGAACAGCATGAGCTGACGCTTTATCGCAATACCCAATATGCCGAAGCACTGAAGGACGACAGGGCCTTCCAGAAGCGTTACATGCCGGCGGAATTTGCCGTACCGGACGCCCGTTTCCGCAAGACGGTGAAGACCGTGACCGGCGACTGCGGCGTCTATCCGGCGTCTGAGGAAAAAATGGCCGCCCTGAAACCGGTGCGCGACGGCGGCAGTGTCACCTTCGCCGCCCAGACCCATCCGGCGGACGGCAACGCCGGCCTCGTCATGACAGCCGATCCGGGCCGTGCCCGCGAGTTGTCGCCGGTTTCCGGCGGTCCGCAAGTGCAGGTGATTGCCGTCGGACAAGCGCGGGTGGAAAAGGCCCACATGCCGGCCGCCCCCATCGATGCCGCCCGCAAGGCACTCGAATTCGCGGGGCTCACCATCGCCGACATGACGGCTGTCAAGTCGCACAATCCCTTCGCGGTCAACGACATCGCCTTCGCCCGCGCCTTCGGCATCGACTGGAAGACCATGAACAACTACGGCTGTTCGCTGATCTGGGGCCATCCGCAAGGCCCGACCGGCCTGCGCGCGATCATCGAGATGATCGAGGAACTGGAGATAAGAGGCGGCGGCTACGGCCTCTTCCAGGGCTGCGCCGCCGGCGATTCCGCCATGGCCGTCATCCTGCGCGTGGGATGAGCTGGACCGGATAGGGCGAAGTACACCGTTTCTGCTTTAGCCTAAAATTCCGAGTTCCGGCGTTTTCCTCCCATTTACCTCTCCCATGGGGAGAGGTCGGGCCAACGGCCCGGGTGAGGGGATCCAGCCTATCGTATCCCTGAGAGTTTTGTTCCCCTCACCCCAACCCTCTCCCCATGGGAGAGGGGGCGAACTCGGCAAAATCTAAACATAAAAAAGGGCGGCCGTCGTAACGGCCGCCCTTGTTGTTTTGATCGGTCTGTCAAAGCCCGTAGGTCGAATAGTCGACCTTCGACCAGACTTCTTCCTGGACCTTGGCCGCGATGGCTTCGGCATCGGGACCGGTTTCGGCAACGATCCCGTTCCACTTGTCGACGAGTGTCAGGAACCGCTTCACCATGGCGTCGGCTTCCTCGATGCCGTCACGCTCGGCGTAGAGTCTGGCGACGGCTTCCGCATCCTTGGCGGCATAGGCCTTGACGGCCTCGGCCATGTCTGCCGGCGGGTCGATAAACTTGATTCCGGCCTTTTCCGCAGCGGCCGTTGCGGCTGCCGTCAGTTCATGCGCCCAGCGAAGCGTCGTATCCGCATTCGCCCTGTTCGCCGCCCGTGCCAGGGCCGCGCGGTCTTCCGGTTTCAGGCCAGCCCAGGTCTGGCCGTTCACCGTGAAATAGGACGTGGCGTGATAGGTGCCCAGGTTGATCGTGTTGATGTCCTTGGTGACTTCGACCAGCCTGAACGACAACAGGTCGCCGTAGGATGTGGCGGTGCCGTCGATGGCCCCCTGTGACATGGCCTCGAACGTTTCGCCGACAGGCATGCTTACCGGCACCGCCCCGAAGGCTTCCGCAAATCGGGACCAGGGCGCTCCGCCGGAGCGCAGCCGAAGGCCCTTCAGGTCCTCCAGGCTTGTGACCGGCTTGGTCGTCAGCAGGTGATAGATATCCGTCGATCCCGATCCCAGGAATACGGCGCCGAAGGCCTTCAATTCCTTCTGGCAGGGTTCGCAGGTCACGACGAACTCTGTCATCGCCGCCCCCATCGCGTCCGGAGACGTTCCGACCAGCGCAACTTCCGACGGAATGCTCAGGTAAGGGAAATCCGCCGGAAAATAGAGCGGCAGCAGCAGCCCGACCTGGGTGACGCCGGCCTGCAGCGCTTCCTTCATCTGGCCGAGGCTGACGACTTCCGGTCCGATCAGGGTCGCGGTCAGCGCGCCGTTCGATTCTTCCGGCAGATATTTGAGCAGATGTGCGTAGCCGTGGCTGTAGGCGGGGTGTGCGGACGGAACGCCCGGCGATACCCGAAGATCTTCCGCTTGGGCCGAGACCGCAAGACAAGCAGCGGCGACGGCGCCGATCATTAGCCGTTTCATATGTTTCCTCCCTGTTTTCGTCTCTGGCCGCACGGTTGGTTTCTGATGAATGCGGTCGCAAAGTCCATGGGAGCGTAATCTTAAAAACTTCACACGTAAACTTAATTCGATGCTAGAAAGCTATCCTGGTGAACTAAATAACCGGCCGGTGTTGCTCGGCACGGACAGGGGCGGTAGACACTAACGAATAGCGGCTTCACGGTCGCGGATTGAGGAACCGGTCCGGCATCGGCTCCGGATACGCGGTCAGTCTCGTGCGTCCGTCAGTTGACCTTCGGCCGGGACGGTAATCGAGACGGAGAGCATGCAAGACAATCTCAAATCCGACGCGCCCTGCGAAGACCGGTCCTATGGCGGACTGGAGAACATGTCCGGTTTCCTGATCTCGCTGGCCCAGGCCCATGTGTATAACCATTTCGGCGAGGAATTGACGCCGAAAGGTATGCGTCCCGCCCAGATTTCCGCCCTGATCCTGATCCGCGAAAACCCCGGCATCCGCCATGGCGAGCTGGCGGAGATGCTGAAGCTCAAGCTGGCCTATACCACCAAGCTGATCAAGTCGTTCGAGGCCGACGGCTGGGTCCGCAGGGAGCAGTCGGAGGAAGACCGGCGCGCGATCCAGCTTTACCTGACCCCGGAAGGGGCCGCCTTCGTCGATGCGATGAAGCCGGTATTGACGGAAAGCGACGCGGCGCGTCCGAGCGGTCTGAGCGCACGCGAGACCCAGCAGCTCATGCGTCTTCTGAGGAAATATCTCGGAATGGACATTGCCGGATCTTCCGCTGAGTGAGACGGTCGTTTTTCGGACCGTTCTGATATAATCTGAGTGTCCCGGTATCGAGGGTGGGTGTGGCTCAATCGGCGACGCGCCCTAGGTAGTCTTTCGAGAGGGAAGATCCGGACACAATCCGCCCGGAGGCGGAGAGCACCATGAACGAAAAAGCAGTCAGCCCGGCGGAAGGCCCGTCAGATCTGTCCATGCGGACCGGTCTGCCGGACGAATGGCTTTATCTCCTGAAATCCCATCCGCGCGAGGGTTGGCAGGCGCATCACAACCTCGGGCCGCTGACCGAGTTCTGGCTGGCCCGCCACAACGGCTTTCGCGAGATGGGCGGCGTCCTGGATGTTGCATTGACGAAGTTTCGGGAAGGCGAGGTGGAGGCAAAGCCCTTCGCCCACCATTTCACCAGCAACCTGCAGCACTTCCTCACCGGGCTTCACCATCATCATATCATTGAGGACAATCACTATTTTCCGGTATTCGCGGAAGCCGAAACGCGGCTTCTGCCCGGGTTCCAGCTTCTGGAAAACGACCACGAATGGCTGGACCAGCGGATCGGGAACATGGTCGAGAGCGCGAACGCTTTTTTCAAGGCGCTGGGCGACGGCGACCGGGACGAGATCCTGAGAGCGGCGGACACATTCGGCATGGCCAGCGACCGTCTGCTCGGCGGCCTGATGCGCCACCTGGACGACGAGGAAGACCTCGTCGTGCCACTAATTTTGGACCGGGGTGAGGAAGAACTCGGCATTTCCTAGATCAGTTCGGAGATCCACGAATTCCGCCGTTTCAGGAAGCCGGTCAGGTTCGCCGGATAGTCTACCGTGACCGCCTCCTTGACTGACGTCCGCGTCGCCAGATTTTCGCGCCAGCGCCCGATCTTCTCCAGCCCATCCAGAATTCCGAACCGGCCCAGGCGGTCGAAGACGTCGAAATACCGGAACACGGGCCCGAAGGTCGCGTCAACGAGACTGAAATCGGGCCCGCTGAAGAAAGGCCCATCCGCATCGAGCTCCCGCTCGAGGTGGAGAAACTTCTCGCGCAGGGCGCCTGCCTTTTCTTCGAAACCCTGCCGGTCCGCGGCATTATAGAGCGCGCCGATGCCGTTGAGCACCTGCGAGCCGAATTCGATATAGGCCCGGTGGCGGGCGCGTTCGACCGGGTCGCGCGGATGAAGCGGCATAGGCTGGCTGTCCTCCAGATATTCCAGGATCGGCGCGGATTCGAACAGATAGGTGTCGCCGGTCTTGAGAAGCGGAACCTTGCCGAGCGGCGACACCTTCCGGAACCAGTCCGGCTTGTCCGACAGGTCGATCGTGACCCGTGCGAAGGCAACGCCCTTTTCGGCAAGCGCAATGGCGGCCCTTTGCACGTAGGGGCAAAGCGAATGGCTGACGAGGGTGAGATCGGATGTCATCGGAAACTCCATTTGAATGCATCTGCATGGAAATATATGCAAGTGGATTTAAAAATCAAGATTGATGCATCTGCATGAAAATGGTAGCGGGAAGCATGTCCGGAAAACCGAATGAAACCGAGACCGTCGCCTGGGCGCGTTTGATCCGCGCCAGCACCCATGTGCTTGCGGCGGTAGAGGCAGACCTGAAGACGCAAGGGTTCCCGCCGCTCGGCTGGTACGACGTTCTTCTGGAGCTGAAGCGGGAACGGGACGGCGCGCTCAGCCCGTCGGACATCGAGAACCGTACCCTGCTTGCCCAGTACAACATCTCCCGCCTGCTGGCGCGCCTGGAGGCGGCCGGCTACGTGTCCAAGGAGAAATCCGAAAACGACGGTCGCTCGGTCGTCGTGCGGCTGACCGGCGAGGGAGCAGATCTTCTGCAGCGCATGTGGCCGGCCTATGCGGCCGCGATTCACCGTCATTTTGCCTCGCGGCTGGAAAAGGGCGAGGCGGAGCAACTGGGGTCCATCCTTGCACGACTCCTGCCGGAGAGGGCCCCCGATTGAAACCCCGCTTGACTTATGCGCCGCCGTCGCGCATCTAGCATCCATGAGCAACGAGATCTTCGCCCTCACCGGTTTTTATTACTACGTCACCGACATATCGGCGGCTGCGTAGGATCTTGTCTCACTGAACGAACCCGAAAAAGCCGCCGCGTCAGGCGGCTTTTTGGTTTGAAAAGGGCACCTGGCGGGCCGATCCCCAGGAAGCCGAACATGACCACTCACATGATTGAAGCCGGAAAGCCGGCAACGAAGCTCAAGTCGGAAGCAGCCCAGGTGCTCTTCGAACGCGGCCTGATCAACCAGTGCACCGACCTGGAGGCGCTGGACGAGGCCCTCGCTCTTGGGCCCGTGACCGCCTACGCCGGTTTCGACGCCACGGCGGCAAGCCTTCACGTCGGCCATCTGATGCCGCTCATGACCCTGCGCTGGCTGCAGAAGCTCGGCCACCGGCCGATCATCGTGCTCGGCGGCGGCACCAGCCAGGTCGGCGATCCGAGCTTTCGCAACGACGCCCGCCCGCTCCTGGACCGGGACCAGATCGGCGCCAACATCGCCGGCATCCGCCGATCGGTGGAACGCCTCGTCGACATGCGCGGGCCGGACGGCGCGCTTCTGGTCGACAACGCGGAATGGCTCACCGAATTCCGCTTCCTGGAGTTCCTGCGCGACTACGGCAGCCAGTTCACCGTCAACCGCATGCTGACCTTCGACAGCGTGAAGTCCCGCATCGAGGCCCAGCAGCCGCTGACTGTGCTGGAATTCTGCTACATGATGCTGCAGGCGGTGGATTTCCTGGAACTGGCCCGCCGCCATGACTGCACGCTCCAGATCGGCGGCTCCGACCAGTGGGGCAACATCGTCAACGGCATCGAGCTCGGCCGGCGTTGCGACGCCCGCCGCCTGTTCGGCCTGACCGTGCCGCTCTTGACGACGGCGGCCGGCACCAAGATGGGCAAGACCGCCGACGGCGCTGTCTGGCTTCATCCCGAGCACCTGTCGTCCTTCGGTTTCTGGCAGTTCTGGCGCAACACGGCGGACGCCGACGTGCCCCGCTTCCTGCGCCTGTTCACCGAACTGCCGATCAGCGAGGTGATCCGCCTGTCGGAACTGGAAGGCGCGGAACTCAACGAGGCCAAGAAGATCCTGGCGACCCAGGTCACTTCCATCGTCCATGGCCCGGACGCGGCCCGTGCTGCCCTGGAACAGGGGGACGCGCTGTTCTCCGGAACCGGAGACATTGCCGAGCCGACCCACCGGATGGATTTGCAAAGGGTCGCCGACGGCCTCGGTCTCCTGGAACTGATCGTCGGTGTCGGCTTCGCCACCTCCAACGGCGAGGCCCGCCGCCTGGTCGAAGCCGGCGGCGTCCGTCTCAACGGCCAGATCGCCGACGATCCCCGCCGTCGGATTTCAAGTGGGGATCTGGGCAGCGGTGAGCGATTGTCCCTGGCCGTTGGCAAGAGGCGCAAGGCGCTGGTGGCATTCGAATAGATGCCGCGCGGCCGCACTCGGAATATCCGCGGGCGGCCGGTTGGAAAGGCGCTAAATGCAGACGCCGCCTAGAGTTTACGGAACAGAACCCCGGCGGCCAGCACCGCATAAGCGATGATGAGAATCATGAACGACGAAATCCCGACATGGGGAACCGCCACGCCAAGGAGGGGGAGGATCGCGAAGACGGCGAGAGCGAGGGAGATGATAAAGACAAGGGTTGTCGGGGGGGGAGAGTCTCATGACGTCCTCATAGGTTGTGGGCTTGCGAAAAGCGGGTGGCTTAGAGCATCGGGCGATAACTTTGAACCATTTGATGTCTGAAAGCAGTTCACTCGGCTAGGCGCGTCGCGAAGCGCGATGCGGTGCATCGTGCAAGCGGCGCAACGCAGCCGATGGGCTGCTTTCTGACACCCAAAGGGCCGGGCTCTTTTGCCCGCTGACCGTGTTGGCTCGCGCTTGTGGTGGGAAACACCACCGCGCGCAATCCGCCTTGTCACCAGACAAAAGCGCTCCGGTCAAATGGTACAAAGTTATCGCCCGATGCTCTGATCTCATTGGCACGGTGGCCGGAAGGAAAATGTGATCCCTGTCACACTACATGTTGTTCGCCGCTTTGAGTGAACTGTTTTCGACAAGTATCTGGTGCCAAGCAGCTTGCGGCATTGCCCGGCCTTCAAGGCCGCGTGTTCACTGTGGTTATATTTAACCCGAACCACCGTCCGATACGGTCTTGCTCGGCATCAGCCGACCCTCGTATTCCAGAACCGTGCCGATCAACGGGAAATTCACTTTGACGGAAAAACTGTATTTGCCGTCGACCACCCGCTCGCGTCCGTATGCCTTCGGTGCAAGGAAACCGGGAAGCCGAAAAGGCCCCAAGTGGATACTCTCCGGATCCAGGTCCAATCCGTCGGGGTGGACAGTCACGCGCATCTTGAACAGGAAGGGACCCAGTCGCTCGCGCATACAGGGATAAGGTTCCTCCGTGCCGGCGATCATGTCGGTCTGAAAAGGATCTTCGGCAAACCGTCGCGTCCAGCGCTCGCCGTTTTCGAGCGGAGCGAAACTGGTGCGTACCGGAACAGCGACCGCGGTTTCGGGAAGGGCGGCGAGTGTACCGATGAGCCTCGCCGCCCAGGAGGTTCCGCGTCTGACATTCGCCGTCCCCGTGGCTTCCCGCGCATAGGTGTGCATGTAGCGGATTTCCTCGGGGAGCTGAGCGAAGGCGTCGCCCAGAATTGATTGATACAATTTCCGCTGCATTTCTGTCGAACGCCTTATTGGGAAATCTTCAGATCATCAAACGTGTAGCTGCCCTTGCCGAATGCGCCCAAACCGACGCCGTCAAGTTTACCCTTCCAGTTTTTCATCGGAACCTGAATGATTTCGACGTCGTTTGCCAAAAAAACAATTTTATCTTCCTGACGTTCAAGGGCTACACGGTTCGCCTTGTCGGGATGAATGGCTGCATGAGATCCGCTGAAAGCGGTCTTCACTTTTCGCCCGGATTTATTCAGCACAAAATAATGACCGTTTCCGTCGATGCAGAACATCCAGTACCGGCCACGCTGACCGGAGCCGACAAAAACGCCTGCTCCACCTCGTCCTCGATCATCCGAAGTGACAGTCACCGAAATGTTTGCGAGATTGGTCGATACAAGGTTATCCGAACCGTCATATCGCACCCACTCGATGTCCTTGTAGAATGCGCTTTTGGGAGCGGATCTGTTCTCCAGCACAAACCTTCCGTCGGAAACGGAAAAATCCCATTCTAATGCTTCCTTGACCGCCAAATCGACTGGGCCGGCAAGGATGAGGTCCGGGTCGTCGCCGTCAAAGGTCTCGGTAACGGTCTGCCTGAAAGAGAAAAGGGATTCTCGGTCCCAGATGAGGACACATGCGGATAAGATAATGGTGAAAAGGATGAGTTTCGAAGCGGGTGTCCAGCCGTTCATTCAAATATTCCTCAGACATGCAATCAAAACGTGTATATGCAGGAAGACTTGCAATGAGTAGTGGGCCTTGAAAACAGAGTTAACCCCGATGACGCTCTGGCCTGTCGGCAGCATGCAGGCCGCGTTAAAAAACAAAAACGCCCTCGGCCGGAGCCGGAGGCGCTGGTGCGGTTCATATAGAGGTGTCGGCTCGGGAACCTTGGTCGTTCAGCAGACCGGGAAAGATCGTCGCTTCAGGACTTGCCCTTGCGGCCGGCGGCTTCCCGGTTCTTGATTGCTTCAACCTGAGAACCGAAGGCGACGGGCGCTGCCTCGACCTTTTTCGGTTGCTTGGGTTTTCTCTTTTCGCGGTTTCCGCGTAGCTGGCTCTTGGCCATGGGATAGTCCCTTCAGGAGTTATCGCGCGGTTTTCCAGAACGACGCTGCGTCCGCGTTTTCAAGATTGTCTTCGGTCGTGACCCGTTCGTGGCGCTCGTTGTCGCTGCGAATACGGTACTGAAGCAGGTCGTTGCGCTCAGGCAGGGTCGCCACGACGCGGAAGGTTTCGGCCGAATCGGCCGATTGCCGTTGCCAGCCGGTCATTCGGACATTTTGTCCGATCGAGAATCGATGAAGTGCCATTTTAGATTTTCCTTTGCGGGGTGAAGCCGCGGCCTCGGCAGACCATGCAGCGCACAATTGGGGTATGCGCTAGGTATGCGGCCCGAAGGCCCGCAGCGACGGTCGCTGCGATGGGGTGTACCGGGCGGCGGCGCAGTGTCGCTGCCTGCCGCCCGATAAGATCGTGGATTGGATCCTGTCACGCCTCTTGCGGGGCGTGCCGGAGATCGGCCGGTTGGGTCAGGCAGCCTGGACGCCGACCGCGTTGAAGCGACCGCGGGCATCCTGCTCGACATTGAAAGCCAGCTGCTGGCCTTCGACCACTGTCTCGATGCCGGCGCTCTGCAGGGCGCTGATGTGGACGAATACGTCCTTTGCACCGTCGTCAGGCGTGATGAAACCGAAGCCGCGCTGGCTGTCGAAGAATTTTACTGTTCCGTTTTTCATGATATTTTCCGAATTAACGCACTTGCGGAGAAAAGGTTTTCCCCGCTTCCATTGCGATAAATTTTATGGAGTTGTACAGATAATTCGATATTTTACGTCGAAGTAAACGTCCGTCCAAAATAATTTATAAAGAATACATAGGCGCTCTCAGATAAATAATCCATCTTTATTTTTCAAAGAAAAAGTAATTTTGAGATTTTTTGCGCGAAAGCGCTTTGATTTCAGTGCTGTGGCGGTCGGAAAATAAAAAAAGAATTTGGAAATAAAGACGCCTCCGGCTTTCACCGGAGGCGTGAGGTTCGCGGGGAAGTCGCGAAAGCCGTCGTGCTTATGCCTGCAGACGGGATCTGATTTGCTTGCGCAGTTCGTCGATCGGCGAACGCGCGCGGCCTTTCTTCACGTGCCAGAAGGTCCAGCCGTTGCAGGCTTCCTGACCCTGCACCAGCGCGCCCACCTTGTGGATCGAGCCGGTGTGGTCGCCGGACTTCAATGAACCGTCGGCGCGCACGATCGCCAGATGCCGGCCCTTGGCGCAGGTGAGTTCGGTACCCGGTTCCAGAAGACCGGATTCGAGCAGGGTGCCGAAGGGAATGCGCTTTTCCGCGCGCTTGCCCTTCTGCATTTCCAGCGACACGCCGGAGCCGGCCTCGATGGCCGTAATCCGCGCGGTGGCGGCATCTATATACGCCTGCTCCCGCTCCACACCGACGAAATGCCGGCCGAGTTTCTTGGCAACGGCCCCGGTGGTGCCGGTGCCGAAGAACGGGTCGAGCACGATATCGCCCGGCTGGGAGGAGGCGGTCAGCACCCGGTAGAGCAGGGATTCCGGCTTCTGGGTCGGGTGGACCTTCTGGCCTTCCTCGTCCTTCAGCCGTTCGGAACCGGTGCACAGCGGCAGGTGCCAGTCGGAGCGCATTTGCAGATCGTCGTTGAACACCTTCAGCGCGTCATAGTTGAAGGTCGGCTTGGACTCCTTCGACTTCGTCGCCCAGATGATCGTCTCATGGGCGTTGGTGAAGCGCTTGCCGCGGAAGTTCGGCATCGGGTTCGACTTCAGCCAGACGATGTCGTTCATGATCCAGAAGCCGAGATCCTGCAGGATCGCGCCGACGCGGAAGATGTTGTGATAGGAGCCGATCACATAGATCGAGCCGTCGTCCTTCATCACGCGGCGCACGGCAAGCAGCCAGGCGCGGGTGAAGGCGTCATAGGCCTCGAAGCTTTCGAACTGATCCCAGTGATCGTCGCAGGCGTCGACCTTGGACTGGTCGGGCCGGTGCAGATCGCCGCCGAGCTGAAGATTGTAGGGCGGATCGGCAAAGACCAGGTCCACCGACTTCGCAGGCAGCTTCTCAAGGGCGGCAACGCAGTCGCCCTTCAGGATCGTGTCGAGCCAGGCGGCTTCGCCGGCCGGCCGATGGGATGGGTGGGGTGCCACGGAGGACACCCCGGTACGCAGTACTCTCATTGCGACGCAATACCTCACGCAATTTCGAGTGTCATGGTTACCGGGTTTGGTAAATCAGCGGTTAAACTGTGAAAAAGAAAAATGCCTAAATTTCAATAGTTTGTTTACACTGGTAAAAGCTTTACGAGAAGTTAATCGACTGTCCCGACCGAAAAGGCCAGAATTCGGCTGATTTCGTTCAGGTTGTAGCCGGAAGCGGCTTTCCATTCGTTAAATGCGGTCTGGATCGCGGCCAGATTTTTTTTCGACAAGGCCTCGTTTTCGATCACGCCTTCGCGGATCAGGGCATTAACCACGTCCTTCGACAGGATGAAACTCTCCTTGCCCATGAAGCGGAGCGCATATTGACCGGTGTTGCCGCCGAGTCGGCTGCCGCGTTTTTTCAACAGCTCCATCAGCCCGGTCTGGTCGGTCACGGGATAATCGGCGAAGAAGGCGGCGGCACTGCCATGCTCCTTTGCGAGGTCGCAGATGAACCGGGCGTTCTCCGCAACCGAGCGGATCTTGCCGCCGTTGCGCACGATGCGCGTGTCCGCCGTCAGCTGTTCGTAGAACTCGTCCGGCTGGAAGGCGAGGAAGGCCGGGTCGAAGTTATGGAAGGCTTCCTCGAACCCGTCCCACTTGGCATCGATCACCTTCCAGTTGAACCCCGCCTGGAAGATACAGCGGGTGAACATGGCAAGCCACCGGTCGTCGCCGGTCTTGCGCAACTCGTCCGGTGTTTTCGGCTGATGACCGGAAAGCAACTCGGCAAGACCCTCGGCGCCGCCCTTGCGGGCGCTGGCGAGTTCCTCGATCCGGCTGAATGAACGCATGTGACCCCTCCCTGAAAAGATAAGAATAGCAGCCTGCCGGGCTCGCCATCCAGAGGCATTCGCTCAGCCAGGTGTCATCCCGGTTTGACGCGCCAGCGGCAAGGCCGGGTTCCGGTACTCCGTGTCGCCTGTGATTGGAAAAGAAGGCTGGCGCACCAGATTACCGGATCCCTGCTTGCGCAGGGATGACAACGAAAAGTGTGGCAAGGCAGCGCCGCAAGTCACCTCTCCCATTGGGAGAGGTCGGGCCGAATGGCCCGGGTGAGGGGATCTGGCCTAGCCGTATCCCTGAGAGTTTTGTTCCCCTCACCCCAACCCTCTCCCGATGGGAGAGGGAGTGAGACTGAAAGCTTGGCAAAAGCAGTGGACACCAATCGCAGCTCGTACCGAATTTCAAAAATTCTTCCCCTCGTGAAAAATTTTTCAAAATTCCCTGGCAGGGTCATTGACGGGACAAGCGAACATGCGATCCTGATCTTATAAAGAGAACAACAAGGAGACGGTCTTGTCCGACACATCCGGCTATTTCAGGGCTCCGGTGACGCGGCCGGTGGAACTGGCGCCCGCCCATGCCTTCGAGGCCTTCACCGATGAGGGCAGGGCGGTCGAGCGCCTGATCGAGATCTTCGAGGCCAACACAGAATTCCTGCGCGCCGCCTTTTACCGCCATCTGGAAGGCGAACCGCTGGAGGGCCGGGTTAGGGCGTTTTATCCGCAGGTGCAGATCACCACCGAAAGCCATGCCCGGCTGGACAGCCGCCTGTCCTACGGCTTCGTCTCCCGGCCCGGCGTTCATGCCACGAGCGTGACCCGCCCGGACCTGTTCCGCTCCTATCTGGAAGCCCAGATCGCCCTGCTGTTGCGCAACCACGACCGGCCGGTGATGATCGGCGATTCGGACATCCCGATCCCGCTGCATTTCGCCTTTTACGACGGCACCCATGTGGAAGGCGGGGCTGCTGCCGCCAATCTCACAATGCCGCTGGCCGACGTCTTCGACCTGCCCGACCTGTCGCGGATGGACGATGCGATCGCCAACGGAACCTACGAGCCGGTGGACGGCGTCCTGCCGCTCGCCTCGTTCACGGCCCCGCGGGTGGATTACTCCCTGCACCGGCTGCAGCACTACACGGCAACGGCGGCCGAGCATTTCCAGAACTACGTGCTCTTCACCAACTACCAGTTCTATATCGACGAATTCTGCCGCATGTCCCGCCAGCTGCTGGACGATCCCGACAGCGGCTACGAGGCCTTTGTCGAGCCGGGCAACCTGATCACGCGTGCCGGAGATCGGGAGCCCTCGTCCGGTGAGGCGGTTTCGAAGCTGCCGCAAATGCCCGCCTATCACCTGAAGCGCAAGGGCAGTGCCGGCATCACCATGGTCAACATCGGCGTCGGCCCGTCCAACGCCAAGACCATCACCGACCATATCGCGGTCTTGAGGCCCCACGCCTGGCTGATGCTCGGCCATTGCGCGGGTCTCAGAAACAGCCAGACGCTGGGCGACTACGTGCTCGCCCACGGCTATGTGCGCGAGGACAACGTGCTCAACCAGGACCTGCCCGTCTGGGTGCCGATCCCGCCGCTGGCGGAAGTCCAGGTGGCACTGGAGGACGCGGTGGCGGAAATCACCGGCTACGACGGCTACGAGCTGAAAAGCGTGATGCGCACCGGCACTGTCGCCTCCATCGACAACCGCAACTGGGAACTTTGGAACCAGAGCGAGCTGGTCAGGCGTTTCTCCCAGTCGCGCGCGATCGCGCTCGACATGGAATCGGCCACCATCGCCGCCAACGGCTTCCGCTTCCGCGTGCCCTACGGCACGCTGCTGTGCGTCTCCGACAAGCCGCTCCACGGCGAACTCAAGCTGCCCGGCATGGCGACGGATTTCTACAAGCGCCAGGTCGCCCAGCACCTGGAAATCGGCATCCGGGCGCTGGAAAAACTCCGCGGCATGCCGAGCGACCGCCTGCATTCGCGCAAGCTCAGAAGCTTTGCCGAGACGGCGTTTCAGTAGGCGCCGCCAAAAGCGCGCCGCCCGGACCGTCTTGCGATCCGGGCGCCAGGCCTTGCGAAATCGTCCCTGCCTTTAGTGCATGATGTAATAGAGGATCGCCGTCTCGCAGTGGCTGTCGGCATAGATGTCGACTACCGACAGGCGCTCCGACCAGCGGTCGATGATCTCCGCCGCGCATTCGTTGCGCATGCCCTCGATCGCCATGCGATAGGTCAGGTTATCGTTGGCGTAGTTGGTCGCCGCATGGATCTCCCCGAACCTTTGGTACATGGTCTCCATCTTGGCGAGCACCGTGTCGCGCACGTCAAAGGCATAGTCGCGGTTGTCGATCACGTCCTGGCGGGTGCCGAGGATGGAGATATGGCCCGGCAACAGCAGGTCGAAGTCATAAGCCATCAGCGTGTCGAACAAGCCGAGGTAGCGTCCGAAATCGGCCGTCGCGCCGAAGTTCATGAACGGCACCTCGCCCGGCGTGATCGTGTCGATCGCCATCAGGAACTTGAGCTGCGGCAGGTAGGCGATCACGTCCTCGTCTTCGGAGTGGTAGGCCGCGGTATCGAGCCGGATGTCGACGCCACCGGGCGAAAGCTCGAGGCTGCCTTCAAAGGTGCGCGTCGGCGCCATCACGCCGGGATAGTCGTCGCCTTCCAGGCTGTCGGCGACGGACGCGGACGAGATGACCTCAAGCCCCGGCACCTCGGCGAAGACGCCGGCGCCGCCGATGTGGTCGGCGTGGTCGTGGCTGTAGATCAGCGTGGTGATCTTTTTGCCCGACGCGTTCTGCGCGATCGCCGCGGGCAGCCGGTCGGCGAAGCTCTTCGGCGCGTCGAAGACGACGATGCCGTCGTCTGTCACCAGGAACGCCGACTGGTAGATGCCGTCGGTGACGTAGAACAGCCCCGGCTTGACCTCCTGCACCGAAAGGCCGGTTTCCGCATCGAGCGCCGGCTTGCGCGCCACCGTCTTTGCCAGCTCGGGCGCGAAATTGCCGAAATAGCTCGGGCTTTTCGGGTCCATGCTGACCGTATCGGCCGTGTGGCCCTTGATTGCTGTGTTCGGTTCTGCTGCAGCACTCATGGTGAGGCCGGAAACGATCGCCGCGATCGTCCAGGCGGCAAGCCGGGTGGGGGTGATAAACATTGGTTTTGGTCCTCTTCGAAATCCGGTGTCGCAACCTCTCTGCGACCCGGCGCCAAGATGACCCCACACCGGCATTTCGCCCATGGTCGCCAGTTCCAAAAGCATTTGTGATCGTCTAATCTCGCCCCATGAGTGCGATCTTGAACATGCTGGAAGGGACCAGGGCGCGCGATGCGTTTGCTCTGAGAGCAAGCATGTCCGCGCCGTGGTCGATCCTCGTTGCGCCGGAATCGCCCCTGACCCTGCTTGCGGGCGTGAAGTCGTCGTTCTGGCTCCTGCCAGACACCAGCTTGCCCGACCACGCCCCAAGAGAGATCCGCCCCGGCGACATCGCCATCGCCCGCGCCAACACCCGCTTCACCATCGCCGACATGGCCGAACGCGCGCCCACGGTGACGATCTTCCGGGGCCAGGACTGCCGCGACACCGACGGCAATTCGGTCAGCGAACGCATGCTCCACGGCGTGCGCACCTGGGGCAATGATCCCAAAGGCGACACCGTCTTCGCCGTGGCGGCCTACGAAAACCTCAGCCGCACCAGCGACCGGCTCAACGCCGCCCTGCCGCCGATCCTTGTGATCACCCGCGAGGAATGGCGCTCGCCGCTGGTGGACCTCCTGTGCGAGGAAATGGTCCGTGACGAGGACGGCCAGGCCGCCGTGCTCGACCGGCTGGTCGATCTTCTGCTGACATCGGCGCTGAAGGCCTGGGCCGCCCGGCCCGACACCGCGTCTGCACCCGACTGGAAATCAGACGGCGACCCCGTCGTCACCCGCGCGCTCAGGCTCCTCTACGCCGAGCCGGCCCGGCCCTGGACCATCGAAACCCTGTCAGACCGCTGCCACGTGTCGCGCGCCACGCTCGCCCGCCGCTTCCGCGAGGTCGTCGGCGAACCGCCGATCACCTTCCTCACCAACCACCGCATGGCGCTCGCCGCCGACCTCCTCCAGCACCGCGGCCAGACCCTGGCCACCATCGCCGCCCAGGTCGGCTACACCGACCCGTTTGCGTTCAGTGTGGCGTTCAAGCGGAACCGGGGAGCGAGTCCGAGTGATTTTCGGGCGGCTGCGACGGGGGGATGTGGGGGATGAGTGGAGGGGGAGAGGCAACAGGAATAGGGGTTTCAGCGGTTTCGCTCAGGTGGGGCTAAGCGCAAAATGCGGAAATTTGCTGCCAAAGCGATCATTCGATTTAGCGAACTGCCATCACTTTAACTGTGATTGCGAGCTGGCTCATACGGGTGGAAACGAAAGTCATTTCACCCACAAGATAGAACCACTATTGGGATTCCACCCGTCCCTAAAAAAGTATAAAGTTCCGTCGAAGACTTCACTATTTCAATCCCGGAAAAACACTTGCAGCCTAAGGATAGTGTTCGCAAAAAGCAGTTGGGGGCCTTTTATACCCATCAAGGCCTTACTGACGTTATATGCGAATGGGCCATAAGGTCAGCAAATTGCCGCGTTTTCGAACCTAGCTTTGGAGGGTGTGGTTTCCTGCGTTCCGCGCATGATAGGTTAGTGTCATTCAACTCGGTCGCACCAGCAAAACAAATTTTTGGTTGTGACATAGATCCAGATGCTTTTAGTCATTTGGCAAGCCTGTTTGAAGGCCCGGTGGATTTGAGGAGATTCCACGAGGGAGATTTCTTGGAACAGAAATTTCTCGGCTCCTGGAAAGAAAATTTCGATGCCGTCATAGGTAATCCTCCGTATCTCCCCTATCGTATGATTGACCCGGTTAAGCGGGAGCCTGTGTTAAAGCTACTTAAGCAAAATGGCTTGGAGCTTGATAGGCGGGCAAGTCTTTGGGCATATTTTGTAGCATTGTCTATTATGTACATTAAGAGCGATGGACGGATGGCATGGGTGCTTCCAAGTAGTTTTTTACATGCCAACTACGCACGTGACCTTCGCAGATACATAGCTAGCATGTTTTCTGAAGTTAGAGTGTTTGAGCTACAGGAGCGCCAGTTTCTTCTCGAAGGCACTGAAGAGAAGACAGTCGTTTTACTTGCTGATGGAAAACTGACGGGGCCGCAGAGCGCTCGACCATCAGATATACCGCTTACACGGTGTTTGGGCGTTCAAGAATTATCTCGGGATGTGCATCGATGGCTTGTTGGGAATTTGGAAACAGCAGCAGGATGCGAAAGTGCTGTTTTCGACGGTCTATCTAAGGCTCCCAGAGAACTTTTTCTGAAATTAAAATCTGGCCAACATTGTCAAAGGCTTGGCGATCTTCTTAAAATCCAAATCGGGCTTGTTACAGGTAATAACAAATTTTTTCTTCGAAATGATTACGAGAGGCTTATGGCGAACCTCTCAACCTCAGACCTGGTAAATATATTACCTAGATTTCAATACGCGAAAGGCCTTGACTTCGGTTCAGATGACTTTGCGAGTTTAGTTGAGAGCTGCGCTAAAGCATATCTCGTGAGTGCAGGAAATGTTAAAGGTGTTTCGAGGAAAATAAGGGAGTACTTGGATACTTACCCACTTGACGAGAAAGAAAGATGTTCAACCTTTAAAAAACGATCGGTCTGGAGTCAGACCGATGATGGGGTTGTCCCAGATGCCTTCTTTCCAGTTATGCAGCACAACGGTCCTCGCTTGGTCTTGAACTCAGCCTCCGTAAACTGCACGAATTCTATTCACCGTGGCTACTTTAAAGTTAAGGTATCCGAAGTACAAAAAAAATTAATTTCGCTGACAACTCTCTCGACCTTCTCTCAAATTTCGGCGGAGATATGTGGTCGCTCGTATGGCTCAGGAGCTCTAAAGCATGAACCCAGGGAGGTTGAGGAGATAGGGGTCTTACTTCCGCCAATTCATCACAGAAAGGTCACATCGGCATTTCGCAAAGCAGATAAATTTCTGAGAGATGGTAGCTTCAATGAGGCCAGCCAAGTAGCAGATCAACTGATCCTAGGTGCATTGGGATTTGAGGATATTCCTATGCACGCAAGCATACTTCGTTCTGGCCTAGCACAAATTCGAAGAAATCGGCAAAGGTGATCTTCAACCTAGGAAGTCAGAAATCAATGCCAATTTGAAGCCCATACATCTCGTAGAATTGTTGAGCCAGAAGGTGTATTAAGGCAATTTTGTAGGCGTAAGACATAGCTTTCGTAGCAGAGCTTTTGGAATAACTGAATATTCGAGCACCATCCGGGATCCTCTCTTAAGTTTTTCCAGGCCTCTTCAAAGAAATTTGCGACAATCATTTCACTTGCTAATGCCAGTTCCATGGGTGGGTGGCACCACCTGGGCTCTTTAACTGGATGGTCGTCCGCGCGATCAAATCCATAATTTCGTCCACCAAATTGTAGATGAAAAAGTGGCCCGGTTTGAACTCCTTCTGCGCCGTTGTTAGCCTGATCGATATGCCAGCGAGACAAAAGCTGCTCATCCTCATCTTCGATTACGATCGCTAAATCAAAACAATCAAAAGGGGGCCGATGTTGATGATCTTGATTCACATGTATTTTTGCAAAATCAATTTTTGGTCTAACTCGTTTCCCATCTGAGGTGGTGCCCGTCCGAAAACGAATGGGTGAGCCCCGGTCGACGTCCAGCGGCCACTGTTTGCTTCGTTTTTTCGCTTTCAAGTCGCGGGCAACTCGCATGAACGTATTTACCCCTTCGGGCTCGATCACGTTTGCCGCATTTAGTTTATTTGCGATATTTTGTAGTGCTCCACCTGCATCCGAAGCCTTAATGTACGTCACTGAACTTTACTCCGAAAGCCGACGCTTCTTGACCGCCTCGACTAGGTTCTCGTCCGAGGCATCAATCATCAGTGGAGGTCTGCGTTCGAGATAGCGGTCTTCGTGAATGCAACGCCAGCAAATGCGGCGTCGAGCTGCGAAACTTGGTAATCCCATCTCGAATACACCTACGGAGTGTCGCATTTCCGTCCCGTCTTTGCAGCACGAACACGAAAATGCGATCAACTCGTCGGTCTTGCCGGTCCAAGGGGATCTAGCGGGATCAAATTTCTTATTTAAAGCTACCGAAAGCTTTGCAGCACGTTCTGCCGAAGGAATTCCTGTTGCTCTCTCTCCAAAAACTTTAAGTGCAAAATCGTCAATAAGGTGCGACCAAAATCTTAGCCAACCGCTCGAATAGAGTCCGGTATATTCGAAGCCTTGTTCCTGAAGAATCTCGGAGATTTTCCCTCCCTCACTTCGACATATTCCGAGGCGTGCACAAACCTCGTCAGTGTCCAAAAGAAGACCAGTCCGACCGATTAGCTGATTAAGGAAAACTGCTGAAACCAAATGAGGCGCTACCGCGCGCATCAAAGAGAGATGTAACTCTTGGTAATCAAGAACATAGTCATCCGCTGGGTCGAGTCCTGCAAGATCTGTTAAAATGAAAGATCCAACTTTTGATCGAAGTAATTCATAACCTCGACATAGGCTTAACATTTGTTGTCGAATTTTGTCTCTATCGTCTGTAATTTCTTCTTTCGCGTAAACTTTGTCAAAAAGATCGTGAGAAGTGCGGTCAGGTTCAAACTGGTCACGGATCTTTTCTTCGCTGGAAATTAGTACGATTGGAAAATCATGACTGGGGTCATTTATTGCTTGATCTCGTATTTGCTGCGCCATCGCGCTGCCCTTATAGGCTTCGCTGGGATCTAAATCGCCGAGATCTAAATCCAGTCGAAAATCGAGCACTAAGACGTCTGGGTTTTCGCTAAAAATTGCCTTGGAATGCCTTGAGACTGGTTGAGGGCGTTCGTGCCTAAGGTTGAGCTCACCCTTTGTGGACAATTGCTCGGCGAAAACAGATTCATCGTCGTTGTCGTCGACAAAAATCCCAGTAAAACTCATTCTGCGGCCTCGTTGGATAAGATCTTGAATTCAATACGACAATTGTAGTTTGCGCTCGGTTCGACGACAGAAACAAAACCTCCATAGCTCTTTGCGATGTCAGAAACAATTTTTAGCCCCAACCCTGTGCCCGGACCTGCGACACCGTCATCTTCGGCGGTTAAGGTTGTTGTATAAAAAGCATCAAAAATGCGTTCGTGTTGTTCTTCCGGTATACCCACTCCGTTATCTTCGAATCCAATAACGACAAACCTTCCTTCACGCTTTGCGTCCATACGAATTCGCCGCTTAGAAACCTTAGCCTTCTTCATCGATTTGATTGAGTTGGTCAAAAAATTCAGCAGTACGGAATCCAACTCGCTGGCATGCATCTCGATAGTCCGAAGATTAGAAGGGGTGACATCAATAGGGTCAAAAATTACCCTCTGTTTGGACATATAGCTTTCGAACTGTTCACCGAATCTCTTTAGCGCGCCGGCCACCGAAAGCTCTCTGAGATCGCGGCTTTCAGTCTTAGACATAAGTCCGGCAATATAGCCGCCTATATCGAACAATCGCCTTGTTGAAACCGAGAGTTTTTCGTGTTGAGTTTGAAGTTCTTTTTGTTGCTCGGTGTTTGGCAGTGCAGCGATCTCATCGTTCATGAGCTGTAAACGTGCTCTGATTGCCTCTTGAGCACCCTTAACCTCATGACCGAAAACACTAATCGACAACCCCAATGACGCCAACAATCGGAGCATTGCTTCATATTGCAGAGATGCTTGTCTTTGACGTTCGAATTCTTCCTCAGTAGCCTTTGCATCTTCCTCAGCAGTCTTTAGTGCTCCTAAGATTTGATCATTTGGCGCCTGATGTGTATTTGGTGCATCTGCTTCGACATTACCGCTCTTCGGTTCATCAGTGCTCGTTGATTTTTGGTGCTCCAAAAGCTCGATAGCAGTCCTGATTGACTGCGACGGGGGGCGAACCTGGGACGTGAACCGTGGCTGTGATGCTGTCTGCTTCCTGTTTCGAGCGGCAGCAGTTCTGTTAATAGCCCACACCAGAGCTTTTTTTGAAAAATTCTGAAGCTCTTCGAAGGCCTCGTTCTCTTGCAAACCTTCTCGGCTAGCAGTTTCTTCTAAAAAGGGATTGGTTTCACTTTGGATACTCACTTGGCCAAAGAAATTACGATTGTTACCCGGGGCTAGGAATTCTCGGCGCGACGCCGACGAGTCCATGCCAAGCCAATCATCATTTGGATCGCCATACGGCAGCACCCGAAAGCCGTTCCGATAGACGCGTATACCACCGTACAGCCGACCCATATCTGTTGCTTCTTGGAACTTCATGCCAGACAACGTTTCGGGGCTATATATGAAATATTTTGATTTGAGGGAGACGGGTCCGACCAAGTTATATGGATCATCGAACTCTTGAGAATCGTCAAGATCTAGCTTTCTCGATGTAACGCGCACCCGAGCCTTCCCAGAATTATCTATGCGAGCCTCAATAGTGGCAATCGCTTGGCTCAGGAAATCTTTCTCTATGGAAAACGAGTCCGCGCTCGCATCATTGGTTTCGCCATTGACTCTGACTACAAAGCCTGGATCAGCTTTTTTCCCTAGTTTTTTCCCGGAAACGTTTGCAACCTTGAAGGGGGGTTGCAGCAGTAGTACGGAACGCCAAACTTTAGAGATAGCAGTAGTTGTCCACGCATCACGCAGATCAATCAATCGCAGTTCTGTACCGGATTCGCCTGCGTCTTTTTCAAATTTCTCGACTCGATTGAAGACGTCGTTTAGGTCTCTTCCGGCGGTAAATTCTGTGTCCCAATCAAAACAAACTGTATATCCGAGAGGTTCACCTGCTGGGCAAGTTCGGAGTTCCAGTCTCTTAGCAAGTCGCTGAACTGCAAACCGGCCAATCCCCTTCCGACCCGCGCGCCGCCGATTGTAAAGTGGTGAAACTGGTTGCTCAGCTTTGGTATCGGTAGAAATGCGCATCCAACTGTTTCGGATAACGTCCATTGTCATTCCCGAACCATTATCGGAGATCGTCAAAGTCCCACCAACTGATCTACTGTCGATAAAATTTAAGTCGACTTCAGTCGCGTCAGCGTCAAATGCGTTCTTGATCAGCTCGGAAAGGGCAGTATCTTTTTTGCCTACAAGCTCGACACCCAATCTTTGGATGTGACCAGCGTCGACCGAAAATCTGACATTTGATGGATCTTGAGCAACCTCGCCACGGCTAAGATTTTCCACCAGCCTCCAATCTGGACTGTCCTTTTGAAGCTCTAGCGCGATTAGTTCTTTCGGCGACGGTTTGTTCATATTCATCTAATCTCTGGTCGGTTGGGCCAGTTTTGAGCGCTGGGGCTCCTCGTATCCGGACTATAGTCTTTAATTCTAGATGAGTTTCATTTTCTCGTACAACCTGCTGGACGATTGGGGCATCTTCCATCTTAGAAAATACCGCGCAATCCTAACATCCATAGAACGGTGCCTTAATGATTAGGTGTATATGTCGTAACAAGGGCTAACTGACGGTATAGACTTCTACGGATCTGCCACCGGCATAGTTGCGATATTCGAGCAATTTCTTTTCGGACATAGCGCATATAGCTATTCCATACGAAATTAACGCCGGTCAGCACTCTCCCCTCACTCATGCCGCAACGCCTCGATCGGATCCAACCGCGCCGCGCGCCGTGCCGGGAAAAACCCGAACAGGATGCCGACGGCGGCGGAAAAGGCGAAGGCGATGATGACGATTTTCCAGTCGAGCATGAAGGGGATGTTCATGGTGCTGGAGGCAAGCAGGGCGAGGCCCAGGCCTCCGAGAATGCCGACGATGCCGCCGAACATGGACAGCACCACCGCCTCCACCAGGAACTGCATCAGCACCCGGGACGCCTGGGCGCCGATGGCGAGCCGGATGCCGATCTCCCGTGTGCGCTCGGTGACCGACGGTTCAGTTGCCGACACTGGCATGATGTTCAAGATGCCGATGCCGCCGACGCGCAGGCTGACGCCGGCGACCGCGCCCGGAAGCGCGGTCATCATGGCGGTGGTCGAGGCCAGCGTCTGAGCGGCCGGGGCGACCGGGGAGGCTGCCTTGAACCCGCGCAGCTGGGCTTTCAGGGCCGCGACGTTCCAGGCGGCGTTCAGGCGTTCAGGATAGATATGGCGGACATTCGACGCGATCGCACCGATTGACCTGACGGGCTCTGCCAGGGTGCCCGGTCAGGCTTCTGGACCTGGCGTTTTCGGCAGCGGCCTCAACTGATCGACCTGAAAACAAATTTCTTGAGTTCGTGCCTTGGAAAACTTTTTCGCAAATAATACGCTCAGATAAGCCGTCGAAATTATCAAGAAAATTCGTTTAATTCCACTATTCAATACATTATAAAACTTTTTGAACAGATCCGTTTTCGGCTAAATTCGGAATTATTTTAAAAAAATGAATAGGGAATTCCTTAAAAGATCTATATATTGACTTGTATAAAAATGATTTTCGGCGATTCATGGCGAGTTAAGCACTTGATGGTATAGATCGTCTATCGTCGCAACTGGACTGGATCGGGGCAAATCACACTGGCGAAAAGGTCGCCCGTGAAGAAGAGGGGGATCGTTGTTCGCCCAGCCCTGGCTGTATGGATTTGGCCATACAGCGGATAGAGAGACCAGTCATGAACGAATTTGCCACGCATAAAGGTGCCAAGCGGTCGAAGTCTCGGCCATTGGACGCGCTTCCGGTTTTACCCAACACCTCGGGCGATCTGTTCTGGGAGATGAATAAGCCCCGAACCCCGTTCGAACAAATAACGGTCGGCATCGTCGTTGTCCGGGCCGACGGTACCATTGCTTACATCAACCCATATTTCGCTGGACTGATTGGTGTTTTGCCGGCGGATCTGGTCGGCAAGCCGATTCTCGATTTCGCTGCGGAGCAAGACAAGGCGAGGATCGCCGAAGTCGTGAAAGACTGCATTTCCGGCAAGCGCCGTTTCGTCCAGTTCGAGTCTACGGTAACCCACAAGAGCGGAAACACTGTCGACATTTTCATCGACGCGTCGACAGCCGTCTTCGAGGGAGAACCCGCCGCGATCGGCGTGGTGATCGACATCAGCGCCCGAAAGCAGGCGGAAATCGCCCTCCGCACCAGCGAGACCAAATACGCGAACGCGCTCAAGATTTTGGGCGCAGGCGACTGGGAATACGACGTCCAGGCGGATCGTTTCACCTTCAACGACAACTTCTATCGCATCTACCGCACCACCGCCGAGGCGGTCGGTGGCTACACCATGAGTTCCGCTGACTATGCCCGCCGGTTCGTGCATCCGGATGACAGAGAGATTGTGGGGAGCGAGGTAAAGGCGGCAATCGAGACAAATGACCCCGACTTCTCCCGTACGCTCGAACATCGCATACTCTATGGTGACGGAACATCTGGCTACACCGCGGTGCGCTTCGTCATCGTCAAAGACGGGGCAGCACGGACCATAAAGTCCTATGGCGTCAATCAGGACATCACCAAACGCAAGCAAACGGAAATGGCGCTTGCCGCCTCCGAGATGAAATTGCAGAGCGCATTGGCGAACATGTCGCACGGCCTCCTGATGCTCGATTCAGAGGGCGGGCTGGTGCTGTCCAATCGTCGCTTCGCCGAGATTTTTCTGCTGCCTCCTGAGCAGCTCAGGGTGGGTATGACCACGCCCGAACTGATGGAACTCTCATTGGCCGCCTCGGGAGTCGGGGATGCCGACCCGGAGGCCACTCTCGCTCGACAGGAGGAAATCCTCAGCAACCCCGAGGGCGGAAAATATATCCAGCTCTTGACCGACGGCAGAAGCCTGGCCGCTTCATTTCAGCCGATGCCGGACGGCGGGAACATCGTGATGTTCGAGGACATCACCCAGAAGATGGAGGAGGATCAGGCGCTCGCCGACTCCGAGCTGAAACTTCAGACCGCACTGGCGAACATGTCACACGGCCTCGTGATGCTCGATGCAGAAGGCAGGTTGCTGTTGTCCAATCGTCGCTTTGCCGAGATTTTCGGGTTGCCACCCGACCGGACCCTGCAGGGCATGAAGGTACAGGAGCTTATGGCTCACTCGGTTTCAAGCTCGGGCGTTCGGGATTTGGACCAGGAGGGCACACTTGCCCGGGTGCGGAAAATCCTCCGAGGAACCGATGAAGGATCATTTACCATACTCCTGAGCGACGGCCGGAGCATTTCCGAGACCTATCGGCCGATGCCGGGCGGCGGGGTCGTCGTGACGTTCGAGGACATCACCGAGAAGCTTCTGGCCGAGGAGAAAATCAGGCACCTGGCGCAATATGACGCGCTGACCAATCTGCCAAACCGCGTGACGTTCTACGATCAGATGGACGTTATCTTGACCCACCAGAGGCCAGGCGAATCCATCGGGGTGCTGAGTCTCGATCTCGACCACTTCAAGACCGTCAATGACACGCTCGGGCACCCCATCGGCGACCTGTTGCTGCAGGCGGTCGCCCAGCGCATGCAAAGCTGCCTGCGCGGCGGAGACATAGCGGCCCGGCTGGGCGGAGATGAATTCGCCATTCTCCTGATTCCTGTCGAAAAACCCGCGGATATCACCGCGCTCGCCACCCGCCTCATCGAGGTCGTCGGGGCACCTTTCAACCTCGACAACCGCCAGGTGATCGTGGGGGTAAGCGTCGGTATTGCGATGGCGCCCGACGACGGAGACGAGCCCGATACCCTCATGAAGAACGCCGATCTGGCACTCTATCGCGCCAAGGCCGATGGCGGCGGGGCGTACCGCTTCTTTGAAGCCGAAATGGACGCGCAAATGCAGGCGCGCCGCGTCATCGAACTCGAACTGCGCGCGGCGATCAACAACGGCAATGAGTTCGAGCTGTATTACCAGCCCATAATCGACATCAAAACCGGGAAGGTCACCAGCTGTGAGGCGCTGTTGCGCTGGCGCCACCCCGAACGCGGCCTGGTCATGCCAATGGAATTCATTCCGGTGGCGGAGGCGACGGGGCTGATCGTGCCGTTGGGTGAATGGGTGTTGCAGCAGGCCTGCAAAGAAGCCATGTCGTGGCCGGAAGACATAACGATTGCGATCAATCTCTCTCCGGCTCAGTTCAAAAGCAAGAACGTCGTTTTGACCGTCAAAAATGCGCTTGCGGCGTCGGGACTTCCCGCCAGCCGGCTCGAACTCGAGATCACCGAACTGGTGCTGCTGGAGGAAACCGATGGCGCCTTCGGTATTTTGCATCAACTCCGCGATCTCGGGATCAAGATCGCGATGGACGATTTCGGCACCGGCTATTCCTCCCTTGGCTATCTGCGCAGTTTCCCTTTCAGCACGATCAAGATCGATCAATCCTTCATTCGCGACCTGCCTGGCAAGGAAGACAGCCTCGCGATCATTCGTGCGGTGGTTGGACTGAGCAGCAGCCTGGGTATCAAGACCATAGCCGAGGGTGTGGAGACCGAGGAGCAACTTGCCAGCCTCGCCGCAGAAGGTTGCAACCAATCCCAGGGGTTCCTCTTCAGCAAGCCCCGCCCGAACAACGAGGTTCGGCAAATTCTCCGCGACCAAGCCGCTTCCGTCGATGCGGCAGCTTGAACGGCAGCAGGACCCGGCCAGCGACACCTGAACGTCCCTCTTTCAGGACAAGGGAAAGCTACCCTCAAAAGCCGACAGGGGCGCAAAGCGGTCGTTTGAACAAAATCCCCCGCAGGCCGCTCGGGGCCGAACGGAGTTCCAGGCGCAATCGCCCCCTCACTCATGCCGCAACGCCTCGATCGGATCCAGCCGTGCCGCCCGACGGGCCGGGAAAAACCCGAACAGGATGCCGACGGCGGCGGAAAAGGCGAAGGCGATGATGACGATTTTCCAGTCGAGCATGAAGGGGATGTTCATGGTGCTGGAGGCAAGCAGGGCGAGGCCCAGGCCTCCGAGAATGCCGACGATGCCGCCGAACATGGACAGCACCACCGCCTCCACCAGGAACTGCATCAGCACCTGGGACGCCTGGGCGCCGATGGCAAGCCGGATGCCGATCTCCCGTGTGCGCTCGGTGACCGACACCAGCATAATATTCATAATGCCGATGCCGCCGACCAGCAGGCTGACGCCGGCGACCGCGCCCAGAAGCGCGGTCATCATGGCGGTGGTGGAGGTCAGCGTCTGGGCGATCTGCTTCATGTCGCGCACGCTGAAATCGTCGTCCTCGTTGCCGGTGATGCCGCGCCGCTCGCGCAGCAGCCGCTCGATATTGCCCTGGACCTTGGAGGTCTCCACGTCGTCCCTGGCCGAGACGTAGATGGTGGAGATGTTGGTGTTGCCGGCGATGCGGCGCTGAAAGGTGCGCAGCGGCATCAGGATGACGTCGTCCTGGTCGGTGCCGAAACTCGACTGGCCCTTGGCCTGCAGGGTGCCGATCACCTCGCAAGAGACCTTGTTCACCCGCACCCGCTGGCCCAGGGGGAAGATCGGGCCGAAGAGTTCCTCGCGCACCGTCTCGCCGATGAGGCAGACCGCGCGGCCGCCGCGGATCTCGCCGCCCAGGAACTGCCGTCCCGAGGCGATCGTCCAGTCCTGGGCGATGAAGAAGTCGTTGTCGCTGCCGATGACGCTGGTCGAGCGGCTTTCCGTGCCGACGATGGCAGTCCCCGAGGTCTGGGCGACCGGGGCGACGGCCTTGACCCCGCGCAGCTGGGCGCGCAGGGCCGCGACGTCCCTTGCGTTGAAGGCCTTGGCCTCCGCGCTGGAGCGCCCCGGTCCGAACTGGCCGGGGCGGACGAACAGGAGGTTGCTGCCGAGCTTGGAGAGATCCGCGGCGACCTTGACCGTGGTGCCGTTGCCGATGGTCACCATGGCGATCACCGCGCCGACGCCGATGACGATGCCGAGCACGGTCAGGAACGAGCGGAGCGCGTTGCGCCGGAGCGCCTGCAGGGCGAGGCGGAAGGTTTCCCAAAGCATCAGGCGGGCTCCGCTTGCCGGCCGTCGGACATGATCCGGCCGTCCTGGAACCGGACGATCCTGTGGGCATAAGCCGCCATTTCCGGCTCGTGGGTGACCATGATGACGGTGATGCCTTCCTCCTCGTTGAGCGTCTTCAGAAGCTCCATGATTTCCAGGCTGGTCTTCGTGTCGAGGTTGCCGGTCGGCTCGTCCGCCAGGAGCACCTTGGGCGAGGTGACGATGGCGCGGGCAACCGCGACGCGCTGCTGCTGGCCGCCGGAAAGTTCGCTGGGGAAATGATGCTCGCGGCCCTTGAGGCCGACATGGGCCAGCGCGCGCATGGCAAGCCGGCGCCGCTCGGCCGACTTGGTGCCGCGATAGATCAGCGGCAGTTCCACATTTTCCACCGCACTCGAGCGCGCCAGCAGGTTGAAGCCCTGGAAGACGAAGCCGAGATAATGCTGACGCAACAGGGCGCGCTGGTCGCGGCTAAGCCTGCCGACGTCCACGGTCTTGAACAGGTAGGTGCCGCTGGTCGGCGTATCGAGGCAGCCGAGGATGTTCATGGCCGTCGACTTGCCCGAGCCGGACGAGCCCATGATGGCGACGAATTCGCCTTCGCGGATCGTCAGGTCGATGCCGTCCAGCGCGCGCACCTCCGCCATGCCGGTGCCGTAGATCTTGGCGACAGTCTTCAGCCGCATCACCGGCTGGGCAGGGGGAGGAGGGACGGCCGCGTTCATGAGTTAGCCGGCCGTCTGGGCGTCTACGATGATCTGGTCGCCGGCTGTAATGTCGCCCTTCACGATCCGGGTGCGGCTGCCGTCCGTAATGCCGATGGTGACCATGACCGGCACCGCCTTGCCGTCGCGCAGCACCCAGATCTCGCGCTCGTCGCCGGTCGGTTCCGGCCGGCTCGCCTGGGAGAAGCGGGGCGGGTGCGGCATCAGCTTTTGCAGGAAGCTGCGGTTGTCCTTCTTGGCATTGGCCTGCGGCGAGATGTAACGCAGGGCCTCGTTGGAAACGGTCAGGACGCCGTCTTCCTCCCGCACCTTGATTTCCGCGGTCGCGGTCATGCCGGGCCGGAGCAGCAGTTCGGAATTGTCGGTGGTCAACACCGCCTTGTAGGTGACCACGCCCTGAACGATTTCCGAGCCGAAGCGCAACTCGCGGATCACCGCGTTAAAATGCCGGTCCGGATAGGCGTCGACGGTAAAGACGGCGGTCTGGCCTTGCCTAACCTTGCCCACATCCGCCTCGTCCACATCGACCTGCACTTCCATCTTCTTCAGGTCTTCCGCGATGGTGAACAGCACGGGAGCTTGCAGGGAAGCGGCGACCACCTGTCCCGGGTCCACGTCGCGGCTCAACACCACGCCGTCGATGGGCGAGCAGATGCAGGATTTCTTCAGGTCAGTTTCGTGGAGCCTCAGTTCCGCGCGGGCGGCGGTCACGTCCGCCTTGGCGCTTTCGAGAGCGGCGAGCGCCCGGTCCTGGGCGGCCCGCGCGGTCTGGAGTTCGAGCATGGAAATGATCTTGCGGTCTTCGAGCGAGACCTTGCGCTTGTAATCCTCTTCCTTCTCCACCACGGTCGCTTCCGCTTCCGTCACCCGGGCAAGCGCCGCGTTCAGCTTGGCCTTGGAGCTTTCCACCGTTGCCTTCAGCTTGTCCGTGTCCAGTTCGGCCAGCATCTGCCCGACCTTGACCTCAGAATTATAGTCCACGGCGACGGTGCGCACGATGCCCGACAGCTCGCTGGAAATCTCCACCTTGTTGGTCGGCTCGACCGTGCCGGTCGCCGTCACCAGGACGATGATGTCGCCCTGGGCTGCCGCATCGGTGATGTAGGTCAGCCCGTCGGACTTGGTGTCCGTTCCAAGATAGCGGTAGCCGCCGAAGCCGATCCCGGCCACGATTGCGGCCAGCACGGTCCATTTGACGACCCGCTTTGCCCGGCTTCCGGCCGTCGGCCGCACGCCGAGGACGGTTTCGATGTCCTCGTCCGAACCGGTTTGCGTATTCTTGTCGAGCATGGCGCCGTCCGCTTTTGGTGTTAGCCAAGGATATAATGGCCGGGGTTTGCGGCGGCCATGAGTTTAATCAATTTTATTGCAGTGCGAAGGAGCCGACGTGAAAGGAGGCACACGGTCGCGGGCGCAACACTGGCTATGGTGCTTGCCTCACTCTCCGTTGTCATCCCGGCCGGAGCGTAAGCGGAGAGCCGGGACCCAGTAATCCGTGAGGCGGGTTGCTTGAGCCGGGAGGACACGGCGTACTGGCTCCCCGATCGCGCTTCGCTTGCCGGGGATGACAACTGAGAAGGAGGCAACGCCGTGCCATTCTCTGCTGCCACACCGAAATTAAAAAAAACGCGGCCGCCGGGGCAGCCGCGTTGAAATGCGTCGTTAAGTGCCGGTCTCTTCCGCTCACTCGGCTTCGTCGGCCGGCGCTGCCTGGAGCAGGCCGTAGCGTTCGATGCCGATCTTTTCCAGGAGTTCCAGCTGGGTTTCCAGGAAGTCGATGTGGCCTTCCTCGTCGGAAAGCAGTTGCTCGAACAGCTGCATGGAGACGTAGTCGCCTTCCTCGCGGCAGATTTCGCGCGACTTGGCGTAGGATTCGCGGGCGTCGTATTCGCCGGCGAGATCGCATTCCAGGACTTCCTTGATGTTCTGTCCGATGCGCAGCGGCGAAACCTTCTGCAGGTTCGGGTGACCTTCCAGGAAGATGATGCGGTCGACCAGCTTGTCCGCGTGTTCCATCTCCTCGATGGATTCGGCGCGTTCCTTCTTGGCCAGGCGGGCGTAGCCCCAGTCGGCCAGAAGGCGGTAATGCAGCCAGTACTGGTTGATAGCCCCCAGTTCCAGGAACAGGGCTTCGTTCAGTCGGTCGATAACTTTCTGATTGCCTTTCATGGCGATGGCCTCTCCGGTCGTTAGGTCTTTGATGCCTGTGTCTGGAATAACCCAGACTTGCGCGTCCAGTTCAGACAGACCCTAACAAGGTGCCCGCCGCTTTGAAATCGGAAAATAACCTGTTCGTTCCGCGATGCGAAAACGTGAGCGTTTCCGGACATGCCTCAACGGAAATGCGGCCCGTGGCTCCAGCAGGTCAGGGAATAGCGGGTTCCCTTTTTGACCGGTACGACCCGATGCAGCATGAAGCTGGCGAACAGGGTGGCCGAGCCGAGGTCCCGTGACGAGGCCATGGGCGTGCCGCCGAAGGAAATCTCCAGCTCTCCGCCCTCGTAGGTCTCCGGTTCCGACAACTGGGTCACGATGGTCAGCTTGCGGTATTGCGCGATCGGGCCGTCGCCGATATCCGAATGCCAGTCGTAGTGGCCTTCGTCGGTCTCGTCATAGGCGGCGACCTGGAGCCGCTCCTTGAACTCGGTGAGGTCGAACCGGAAGGTTTCCCGGTTGGCGCGCGCCACCGCATCGACGATCCGGTCCATGACCCAGCTCGCATTGCCCTGGTCGTCGAGCCAGGAAATTTCGGCGCGGCGGATGTTGTCATGGCGCGTACCGCCGACCAGTCCGCCCCGCTTCTGCCGGCCGTCCTCGCTCAGGCGGATGATTTCCGTCGCTTCGGATTTCGAAAACAGATCTGCAATCGAATGCGTGAACATTGCGGTCCTTGAAAGAGGGTGCTCGAAGAGCGCAAGAACGCCCAAACGCATAGGTTTGCAATGCCTAAGTTGCCGTGACTTTCGCTTTCCCGGCAAAACATCGGAACGGATTTGTTCCGCCGAAGCTAAAGTCCGGCGGCAATCGCCTTGCGCATCACCGTCGGTAGGGCCTCGCCGTCCAGATCCGAAGGCGGCGACCACCAGCAGTTCTGCGGGATCGGCCGGTCCGCCGGGTGCGTGGCGCGGTAGACGGTCAGCTCCAGATGGAAGTGGGTGAACGTGTGCCGGACGATACCCGGCCGAACCTTCCAGTCTCCGGAAAAGGGGACGTGATCGAGACCGTTCGAAGCTGCGAAATCCTCGCTCCATTCCGATCCCGGCACCTCGCTCATGCCGCCGAGCAGCCCCTTCGGCGGGCGCCGGCGCAGGAGAACCGCGCCGTCATTGCTCCTGACCGCGACGAAGGCGGCGCCCCGCCGGGTCGGTTTCTGCTTTTTCGGCGCCTTCACCGGCAGTGTTTCCGCCAGTCCCGATTTCCGCGCCGCACAGGGTTCGGTCCACGGACACAGGCTGCAGGTCGGGCGCTTCGGGCTGCACAGGGTCGCACCCAGGTCCATGACCGCCTGGGCGAAGTCTCCGGGTCGCTCCTCCGGCGTCAGCTCCGCCATCGCCGCCCGGATCGCCGGCTTCGAACCGGGCAGGGGCTCGGTGATCTCGTAAAGGCGGCTGACGACCCGTTCGACGTTGCCGTCCACAACGGCGGCTTTCCTGCCGAACGCGATGGTGGAGATCGCGGCCGCCGTATAGGGACCGATGCCGGGCAGGGTGACGAGCGCATCCTCGTCCTCGGGAAACCGGCCGCCATGTTCGCGCGAAACCGTTTCGGCGCATTTCTTCAGGTTGCGGGCGCGCGAATAATAGCCGAGCCCGGCCCAGGCCTTCATCACGTCCTCGTCGTCCGCATCCGCCAGCGCATGCACATCGGGCCAAAGACGGATAAACTTCAGGAAATACTCCTTGACGGCCTGCACGGTGGTCTGCTGCAGCATGATTTCCGACAGCCAGACCTGGTAGGGATCGGGCACGATGCCGGCCCGCCGGTCTTCCGGCGCCACCCGCCAGGGGAGTTTCCGGGCATGGCGGTCGTACCAGTCAAGAAGTGTTTGCGATCTTGTGCTAGGTTTCATGGCTCAAAGGTGCGCTTGTCCCAACTGTTTGCAAGAGACGACTTGGAAAGTCTGGGGAAAACGAAGGGATAACACTGTGCGCTTTGTATAGAATCCCCGAAATGTCTTTGTTTTGTCGCAATCCCGCGTGAGTATAATGACGTAAGGGCAGGTAATGGGTCGCCCCCGTGTCTCGTCCAGGTGTTGAGGAGTAGAACCATTTCGACCGTGTCCGCCAGGGAAAAGGCCAAAGGACGAAATGTGGCCAAACCGCTTGCCGACCTGGTCGGCAAGGCGATGACCCCTGCGTGCCGGAAACGCGGTTTTGCTTCCGTTGATATCCTTGCCTCCTGGCCCGACATCGTCGGCGAACGCTATGGTGAACGGGTGCAGCCGGAACGGCTGATCTGGCCACGCCAGCCCGAAGAGGCGGTTCTGGCCGATGACGCCGGGCCCAAGCCGGCAACCCTGGTGGTTCATACCGACGGCCCGACCGCCCTGATGCTCTCCCACGAGATGCCGCAGATCATCGAGCGGATCAACGCGTTTTACGGCTGGGCCGCCGTCGGGCGCATCAGGATCGTTCAGCGACCGGTCGCCGTGCGCCCGCCCTCGCGTCGAAAGACCCTGCGCCCCCTCACCGGGGAGGAGGAGCGGAATCTGGAAGCCCGTCTCTCAGGATTCGAACATGACGGCCTTCGAAAAGCGCTGAAGAAACTCGGCTCCCAGGTCATCGCCCGGGAAAAGGCGTCCCAATAGGTCTGCTCGGCCAAATCGGCCCACGAAGGGTCCGGCTGTCACTTCCTCGTGATCGCGACGGAGCCGCTTCCCCCTTGTGTCCTCCCCCTTGCTGCCACAATTGACCGTTTCAGTTGACTGCGCCCGCGTGAGCGGGCACATGAATGGGCAATCCGGAAGACTTCCGGCTTTGCGATCGAACACTGGACGGGACCACGAACGTGACTTTTTCTCGCAGAAATTTTCTCCAGGCCGCTTCGGGCCTAGCCTTGACCATTGGCGTTTGGGGCGTGCCGTCTCTGGCATGGGCGGCCGATACCGTCGATATCGAAGAACTGTTGAAGCCGGGCCCCTTGGGTGACAAGACGCTGGGCTCGGAGGATGCGCCGGTCACGATCGTCGAATACGCCTCCATGACCTGCGGTCACTGCGCCAATTTCGATGAGGCCACCTTCCCGGAACTGAAGTCCCGGTATATCGATACCGGCAAGGTACGCTTCATTTTCCGGGAATATCCCCTCAACAATCCGGCTTATGCCATGTCCATGCTGGCGCGCTGCATGCCGGCCGACAAATATTTCGACGGTGTCGAGATCATGTTCGAGCAGCTCCGTTCGGGCGCCCTGAGCGGCAGTTTCCTGCCGGCGCTGACGAAATTGTCGAAGCAGATCGGATTTACACAGGAGTCCTTCGAGCAGTGCTTGACAAACCAGAAGCTGATGGACGCACTGAAGGAAGAGCGGGACCGGGCGACCACCAAATTCGGTGTCGAGGCGACGCCGACGTTCTTTATCAACGGCGAAAAGCATTCAGGAGCGCTGTCGATTGAGGAAATGGGAAAGATCATCGACGAGAAAATGTAACGCGCGGGACACCGTCCGGCGGTCGTTGATCGCATGCCTGTTTTCTGAACCCGAAGCATCGGCGCAACGCTTGAGAGAGCGGGTGCGCCGATGAAGTTTTCCAAGCTCCGCGTCGTCGGCTTCAAATCCTTCGTCGAACCGATGGACTTCATCATCGGGGACGGCCTGACCGGCGTGGTCGGGCCCAACGGTTGCGGCAAGTCCAATCTCGTCGAGGCCCTGCGCTGGGTCATGGGCGAGAACTCCTACAAGAACATGCGCGCATCCGGCATGGATGACGTGATCTTTTCCGGCAGCCTGAACCGCCCGGCCCGCAACACGGCGGAAGTCACCCTTTACCTGGAAAATCAGGAGCGCACGGCGCCGGCAGCCTTCAACGACGCCGACACGCTGGAAGTCAGCCGCCGGATCGAGCGCGAGGCCGGCTCCAATTACAAGATCAACGCCAAGGAAGTCCGCGCGCGCGACGTCCAGTTGCTCTTTGCCGACGCCTCCACCGGCGCCCGCTCCCCGGCCATGGTGCGCCAGGGCCAGATCGGCGAGCTGATCTCCGCAAAGCCCACCTCCAGGCGTATGATCCTGGAAGAGGCCGCGGGGATTTCCGGTCTGCACAGCCGCCGCCACGAGGCCGAAATCCGCCTGCGCGCGGCGGAACAGAACCTGGAGCGTCTGGAAGACGTTCTCGTCCAGATCGACGCCCAGCTCGACAATCTCAGGCGCCAGTCCCGTCAGGCGTCGCGCTACCGCAACCTGTCGTCGGAAATCCGGGCCGCCGAGGCCTCGATCCTTTATCTGCGCTGGACGGAGGCCCGCGACGCGTTGGCCGAGGCCGAACGCCATTTCGCCGAGGCGCAGCGCGAGGTGCGCGAAGTCACGGCCGTCCAGGCGGAAAGCGCCCGGGTTCAGGCGATCGCCGCCCACAAGCTGCCGGAACTGCGCGATGCCTCCGCCAAGGCGGGCGCGGTCCTGCAACGGCTGATCATCGCACGCAACGATCTGGACGCCGAGGAGCGCCGGGTCAAGGAACGTCTGCAGGACCTGGAGCGGCGGCTGGCGCAACTGGCCGAAGACGTCGTCCGCGAGGAGCGGATGGTCTCGGAGAACGACGAGGTCCTGGAGCGCCTGACCGAGGAGCGCGCCGAACTTCTGGAAGAAAACGAGACGGTCCAGGAACGCAGCGAACTTGCCCGCGAAAAGGTGGCGGAAGCGGAAGAACGTGTTCAGGAGAAAGAGGCCGCTTTGGCGGAACTCACCTCCGCCTCCGCGCAGGCCTCCGCCGAGCGCCAGCAGCTGGAACGCCGCGTCGCGGAATCGCGCCAGCGGGCCGATCGGCTTGCCGCCCAGGCGGCCGAAGCGCAGCAGGCCCTTGCCGCGGTCAATTCGGAAATGGCCAATGTCGACGGCATTTCCGAGCGCCGCGAAGCCGTCGAACTGGCTGAGGAAACCCTGCTCCAGGCCGAAGCCACGGTCGAGGAAGCCGAGGTTCGGACGGCAGCGGCCCGCGAAGCGGAACAGGAAGCGCGAAGGCCCTTGAACGAGGCGCAGCAGACGCTTTCCAGTTACGAGACCGAAGCGCGGACCCTGGAAAAGATCGTCAATGTTTCCTTCGGCGACGACTGGCCCCCGGTGGTGGAGGACCTGAAGGTCGCGCCCGGCTTCGAAACGGCGCTGGGCGCCGCCCTGGGCGAAGACCTGGATGCGCCCGTTTCGGCGGACGCACCGGTCCATTGGGGCGAGGCGCCCGACGGTTCCGGCGATCCGGCCCTGCCGGCCGGCGCCCGCCCGCTGATCGATCAGGTCGAGGCGCCAAAGGCCCTGGCCCGGCGGCTTGCCCAGATCGGCCTTGTCGACAAGGCCGATGGTCCACGCCTGCAAAAGGAGTTGAAGCCCGGCCAGCGGCTGGTCTCCAAAGAAGGCGATCTCTGGCGCTGGGACGGGTTCGTCGTTGGAGCCGATGCGCCGACGCCCGCAGCACAGCGCCTTGCCCAGAAAAACCGCCTCGCCGAACTGGCCGACAAGATCGAAATGGCCGAACGCGCCGTCGAGGATCGCAAGGCGGCCCTTGAACAGGCAAGCGGATCCGCCCGGCAGGCGGCGGAAGCCGAACAGGCGGCGCGCGGACGGGTACGGGAAACGCAACGGGAGCTGAGTGCAGCCCGTGACGGGCTGGCCGCCGCAGAGCGTGCCCTGTCTCAGCTCGCCGCCCGCAAGGCGGCCGCCGAGGAACGCTGTGAACGCTTGGGTGAGGAAGCGATAGAGGCGCGCGAAATCCTCACCGAATGCGAGGAACGGCTTGCCGAAGCACCCTCCGTGGACGGTTTCCAGGAACAGATCCTGAAGCTGCAGGGCGAGGTGGCAACGGCCCGGGCGGCTCTGGCGGAGGCCCGCGCCGTTTCCGAAGGCCTCACGCGCGACCAGCAGATGCGCGACCGTCGGCTGGAGGCGATCGCCCGTGAATACGACAGCTGGAAAACCCGTGCCGCCAACGCTGCCCGGCAGATCACCGTCCTGAAGGAGCGCCGTCAGGAGGCGGAGGACGAGCGAACGGAACTGATCGAGGCGCCGGAGGAAATCGAACTCAAGCGCCGCGAGATATTTTCAGCTATTGCGAAGGCGGAAGAAGACAAGAAAGCCCGCGACGACGAATTGCAGCGCGCCGAATCCGATCTGGCGGAAGTGGATCGCCTGGCCAAGTCCGCCCTGGAAGGCCTGTCGTCTGCCCGCGAAGCCCAGGCCCGCGCGGAGGAACGGCTGCAGGCGGCCCGCGAGCGCAAGGCCAACCTGGAGCAGCGGATCGACGAGGATCTGGAAGTTCCGGTTTCCGCCCTGCCTGAAATTGCCGGATTGAAGGACGGCGCGCCGTTGCCCGATCCGGAGGCGATGGAGCGCAAGCACGAACGGCTCAAGGCGGAACGGGAACGGCTCGGTGGCGTCAACCTGCGCGCGGAAGAGGAACTCACCGAAATCGATGAGCAGAAGACGACGCTGACCAACGAACGCGATGACCTGGTCGAGGCGATTCGCCGCCTGAGAACCGGCATCTCCAACCTGAACCGGGAAGCGCGTGAGCGCCTATTGGCGTCCTTCGAGGTGGTCAACGACCACTTCCAGCGTCTTTTCACACATCTCTTCGGCGGAGGTACAGCGGAATTGCAACTGGTCGATTCCGACGATCCGCTTGATGCGGGCCTTGAAATCATCGCCCGCCCGCCGGGCAAGAAACCGCAGACCATGACGCTCCTGTCCGGCGGCGAACAGGCACTGACCGCAATGGCGCTGATCTTTGCGGTGTTCCTGACCAACCCCGCGCCGATCTGCGTTCTGGACGAGGTCGATGCGCCGCTCGACGACGCGAATGTGGAGCGTTACTGCGACCTTCTGGACGAGATGTCGCGTCGGACGGAGACCCGGTTTGTGGTCATTACCCACAATCCGATCACCATGGCGCGGATGAACCGGCTGTTCGGCGTGACCATGGCCGAAAGGGGCGTTTCCCAGTTGGTCTCGGTGGACCTTGAAACCGCCGAACGATTCCGCGAAGCGGGCTGAGACGGCTTAAACGGTGTGCATTGCGCAACGAGCCTATGCGACTAAGGTTTGGTCAAAACGCCCCATGGCGAAGAATATTGTTATAATTCAATCATTTAATCCTTTCTTAGGCCTTCTTGACACGGCATTGGGCGCCGATTATGGTGCGCGCGGCTTTAGGGGGCTTTCAGCCTAACGGATCTAAACCGTCGAGGGGGTCGGAGACTGTAATGAACGGCTCTTCGCAAGACGACGATGGAAAGGATCCGCTGGAGGGTGTCTCCGAGCCGGGTCTGTCGAAGCGGCGGGCTCAACTGGACCGCAAGCTGATGGACTTGCATGTGGCCGAGCAGGCCGCCGTGCAAAAGTCTCACAGGAGTGCCACCGGTTACGCGCAGGCAGTGAAGATTTCTTCGGAATTCATTGCTGGCGTTCTGGTCGGGGCTGGGATCGGTTGGGTGGCTGACGAGTGGTTGGGGACATCGCCGTTCGGGTTGATCGTCTTTCTCCTCCTCGGTTTCGCGGCAGGGGTCCTGAATATCATGCGCTCGGCCGGTTTGGTCGCGAGCCAGGATGCACGGATCTCGAAGCGGAATGCGCGCGACGACGGTTCCAAATGAATTCACCGCGCTTCATGCGCGCCCCGAAGTGAACAGATGAAGAAGGCTGACCGGTGTCGAACGATCCGATCCACCAGTTCCAGATCCAGAAGATTTTCCCGATCGAAGTCGGGGGCATGGATTTCTCATTCACCAATTCTTCGCTGTTCATGGGTTTGACCGTGGCAGCGGCGTCCGCATTCCTGATCTTCTCGACCAGCGGCCGCGGTCTGGTGCCGACGCGGATGCAGTCGGTCGCGGAAATGGCTTACGAATTCGTGGCCAGTATGTTGAGGGACGCAGCGGGTACGGATGGCATGCGCTTCTTCCCGATGGTGTTCTCGATCTTCATGTTCGTGCTTTTCGGGAACCTGTTCGGGATGTTCCCGTACTTCTTCACCATCACGAGCCACATCATCGTGACCTTTGCGCTGGCCATGCTGGTGATCCTGACAGTGGTCATCTACGGTTTCATGCGCAACGGAATGAAGTTCCTGAAGCTGTTCGTGCCGGACGGCGTGCCGGGCGCGCTGATCCCTCTGGTGACCGCGATCGAGGTGATCTCGTTCCTGTCCCGTCCGATCAGCCTGTCCGTTCGTCTTTTCGCCAACATGCTGGCCGGACACATCACACTTAAGGTTTTCTCGGGCTTCGTCGTAAGCCTGGGTGCATTGGGAGCTGCCGGCGTCGCCGGTGCCATTCTCCCGCTCGGAATGACTGTTGCCCTGACGGCGCTGGAATTCCTTGTTGCGTTCCTGCAGGCCTACGTCTTCACGGTCCTGACCTGCATGTATCTCAACGACGCACTTCATCCATCCCACTAAGTTCAAGAATCACGCGGCCAGGCGGCCACAAGTGAAACTGACAAACGCTATTAGGAGCATATGTCATGGAAGCAGAAGCAGCAAAGTACATCGGCGCAGGTATCGCATGTCTCGGCATGGGCGGAGCCGGTGTCGGCCTTGGCCAGATCTTCGGTAACTACCTCGCAGGCGCCCTGCGCAACCCGTCCGCAGCTGACGGCCAGTTCGGCCGCCTGATCTTCGGCTTCGCCGTGACGGAAGCTCTGGGCATCTTCTCCCTCCTCGTTGCTCTGATGCTTCTCTTCGTCGTCTAATCGACTTTCGATAGACAACGACATTTGACGAGAAACCGGTGGTGGCGCATTTGCGCCGCCAGTCCGGCATCTGGAGACAAAGATGGCAGGCGAAACCAATTCGGCCACAGAAGCCACGCACACGGGCACCGAGGTGTCGATTGAGCATCACGACAGCAGCGGAGTGTTTCCTCCGTTCGACAGTGCAACGTTCGCTTCGCAGCTCCTTTGGCTGGCAATTACCTTTGGCCTGTTCTACTGGATCATCAAGAATGTGGCCGTGCCGCGGATTTCCGGCATCCTTGAAGACCGCAAGGATCGCATTGCCGGCGATCTTTCCGAAGCCAACAGGCTGAAGGAAGAAACCGACGAAGCGATTGCAGCTTACGAACAGGCTCTTGCCGAAGCCCGTGCCAAGGCACACGGCATCGCGCATGACACCCGTGCGAAGCTGAAGGCCGACAACGAGGCCCGCCGCGAAAAAGCCGAGGCGGAACTTGCCAAGAAGCTCACCGCAGCGGAAAGCCAGATCGCCGAAGTGAAGAGCCAGGCCATGGAACAGATCGGCGATATCGCCGGTGAAACCACGTCGGCTCTCGTGGAAGCGCTGATGGGCAAGGCTCCGACGAAGACCGATCTGAGCAAGGCGCTCAAGTCGGCAATGGATTGAGGAGACGACGATGGACGCAACATTTTTCGCCCTTGTCGGCCTTGTCCTCTTCTTTGCCGTGATCATCTGGGTCAAGGTGCCCGGCAAGATCGGTGGCGCGCTCGACAACCGTGCAAATGAGATCCGCAAGGAACTCGATGAAGCCCGCAAGCTCCGCGAAGAAGCCCAGGCGCTTTTGTCCGAGTATCAGCGCAAGCGTCACGATGCCGAGGCCGAAGCCGAAGCGATCATCGCCGAAGCCAATTCGGAAGCCGAGCGTCTGACCGTGGAAACCAATCAGGCTCTCGAAGAGATGATTGCCCGCCGGTCGAAGGCTGCCGAGAACAAGATCGCTCAGGCCGAATCCCAGGCGATTGCCGAGGTTCGTGCCAAGGCGGCGGATATCGCAGTCGCTGCCGCCGAAGAGATCCTCGCCGCCAAGGTGAAGGACAAGGTGGCCGACGGCATTCTGGCCCAGAGCATCGATCAGGTGAAAGCGAAGCTGAACTGATCGGCGTCAGTCGGATAAAATTCCTGAAAAGCGGCCCCTGTGGCCGCTTTTTTGTTTGGAAGTGCCTGTTATCATCTTCGTCATTCCAGACAGTGTGGCGCGTGAGCGCCATCACGTGATCTGGACTCTAGCTGACAGAGTGAGCGCGAGCGAACGCCGCCTTTAATCGGGTATTGGACGCGCTTGCGCGCGGCTGATGTCTGGATTCCGGATCGGCGTTCGGCTTTGCCTTACTTGTCCGGAATGACGGGTTGGCCTCGACTCGCCTCCGCCGCTTCCCGAACCGGCTTGAACGACAGCCTGTGATGCGGGGAGGGGCCGAGCTTTAAGAGCGCTTCCTGGTGGGCCGGGACGCCGTAGCCCTTGTGGGCAGCAAAGCCGTAGCCGGGGGCAAGCGCGTCGAGGCGCACCATCATCCGGTCCCGCAGCACCTTGGCGACGATCGAGGCCGCGGCAATGGCGAGACAACGGCCATCGCCCTTGATCAGGTTCTGTCCCGGCTGGATCAGCCCCGGCGGCACATCGCGGCCGTCGACCAGCACCATTTCAGGCGCGACTGCCAGGCCGTTCACCGCCCGCCTCATGGCGGACAGGGTCGCGCCCCGGATGTTGACCCGGTCGATAAGGGCCGGGCTTGCGGTCGCGACGGAGACATGGGCCGAGGCGCAGATCTCGTCGAAAAGCTGTTCCCGCTTCGCTTCGGTCAGCTTTTTGGAGTCGTTCAGTCCCGCCGGCAGGTTGTCGTAATCGAGTATGACGGCGGCCGTCGCCACCGGCCCGGCCCATGGCCCGCGTCCCGCCTCGTCGACGCCGGCCAAAAGGTAATTGAAGCCGGCAGCGTAGGATTTCTCGAGACTTTCGTCAGGACTGTCCGGAAAAGGCAGGTCGAAAAGACTGGGAGGCTTGCTCATGGACCGACCATGCCAATGGCTCTGTTCCAAGACAAGATAGCCATTTAAAACAGGTCCAGTTGCACCCCGCCTTTTTGTGGCGAGACGAAACTCTCCGTGTCGAGTTTCTTCCGCCGCGCATTCAGGCCGAGCCGTTTCGAGGCCAGGGAAAACCGCTTGGCGATCTGGTCCGCGTAGGGACCCTTGCCCTTCATGCGCTCGCCCCACTTGGCGTCGTAGTCCTTGCCGTTGCGCATGGAGCGGATCAGGTTCATCACATGCCGGTAGCGGTCCGGGCGTTCGCGCAGGAGCCAGTCGCGGAAGAGCTCGGAAACCTCCAGCGGAAGACGTAGCAGGATGAAGCCGGCCGAGGTGGCGCCGTGCTCGCAGGAGGCCTCCAGGATCGCCTCGATCTCGCTGTCGTTCAGGGCCGGGATCACCGGCGCGATCATGGCCGCCGCCGGAATGCCGGCCTCAGACAGCTTCCGGATCGCCTGCAGGCGCTTGTGCGGGGCGGAGGCCCGCGGTTCCATGGCCCTGGACAGCTTGTGGTCCAGGGTGGTGACGGAAAGCGCCACCTTGACCAGGTTCCGCTCCGCCATGCGCGACAGGATATCGATGTCGCGGGTCACCAGAGCGGATTTGGTGACGATGCCGACCGGATGATTGCACCGGTCCAGCACCTCTAGCACCTCGCGCATGATCCCGTATTGCCGTTCCAGCGGCTGGTAGGGATCGGTGTTGGTGCCGATGGCAATGGTGCGCGGCTGGTAATTCGGCCGGGAAAGTTCCCGTTCCAGCAGCTCCGCCGCGTTCGGCTTGGCGAACAGCCGGGTTTCGAAATCGAGCCCCGGCGACAGGCCCATGAAGGCATGGGTCGGCCGGGCGAAACAGTAGATGCAGCCGTGCTCGCAGCCCCGGTAGGGATTGATGGAGCGGTCGAAGGAAATATCGGGCGAGGTGTTTCGGGTGATGATGGAACGCGCCCGTTCCTCCTGGACCGTGGTCTTCAGGGGCGGCAGTTCCTCCTCGCTGTCCCAGCCGTCGTCGAAGGCGACGGTTGCCAGCGGCTCGAACCGGCCGGACATGTTGAGGCCGGCGCCGCGGCCGCGACGAAGGTCCGGGCGGACGCCGGACCCGGCATCCGAAGGGGCAGCTTCGCCCTGACTGTCGAATTCTTCCGTTACGGCATGGAGTTGCATTTTCGAATCCGAAGCAGATTGCATGAGAACATAATGAGAACATTAATCAGAAAATGCCGAAACTCAAGGGGGTCGTCTCGCGCTTTGCGCGAAAACGCGCTAGAAGAAAGGCATGATCAGCGTCATCATACCGACATTGAATTCCGAGATTGTGCTCGCCCACACTTTGGCGGCTCTCGTTCCGGCCGCGGCCGAAGGCGTCGTGCGCGAAGTGATCGTGGTCGATGGCGGGTCTTCCGACAACACCCATGTGATCGCCGATGCCGCCGGATGCGAGTGGTGCCCGGAAAAGGGGCCGCGCAGCCGGTTGCTCGAAGCCGGCGCGACCCGCGCCCAGCGGGGCGAGTGGCTGTTGTTCCTCTCCGCGGACACTGTTCTGGAACCGGGCTGGTTTCACGAGGTTCAGGCCTTTATCGAGCGGGCCGAGCGCTCCGGCAGCGCCGATCGTACGGCTGCGGCCTTCAAACTGAAATTCGAGGCCTTCGGTTTGGGCGCGCGCCTGTCGGAAATTCTGGCGTCGCTTCGGTCGCATCTGCTTGGTATGCCATACGGCAACCAGGGCCTGATCATTTCCAGGCGGTTCTATGCAAAGCTTGGTGGATACAGCCCCTTGCCGGAAATGGAAGATCTCGATCTGGTCAAGCGGATCGGACGGCGGCGCCTCGTCTGTCTGCGGGCGGCGGCGATTTCCTCCGGGCGTTTGGACGAACCGGGTTTCCTGTCGTCCATGCGCCGCTCGATCGCCCGTTTCTGTGTCGGCACCCTGCGTGTGCCGCCCAAGCTCGTGCTGCGCATTCACGGCTAAGCGTCTTTCCCCGAATTGAAACCGAAGGCCGGCTGCCAAGGGCGGTGTCGGACAAATCCGGCTTGTTGTGTTCCTCTGCCGGTGATTAGGTATGCCTTTCTTTCGAGGCAGGAGAAGCAGTGTGAGCACGGTCAATGCCGGGGTGGATAGCAAGGCGACCGCGGGCATCGTGTTCATGTGTGTCGCCATCGCCTTGCTGTGTGTCAGCGACGCCATCGCCAAGACGCTGACCGCACACTATCCGCCGCTGCAGATCCTGTTCCTGCGCAACATCATCGCCCTGCCGTTCTCCGTTCTGATCGCCTGGAAGGCCGGCGGACCCGCCGCCTTGCGCTCTCACCGGCCGGCCATGCATCTCTTCCGTGGCCTGATCTGGATCGGCGCTGCCGGAAGCTTCTTTACCGGTCTCAAGTATCTCGGCCTGGCGGAGGCAACGGTGCTGGCCTTCGCGGCCCCGGTGTTCATCACGGCACTTGCGGCCCTTGTCCTGAAAGACCCGGTGGGTTGGCGGCGCTGGTCGGCGGTCCTGGTCGGCTTCGTCGGCGTTCTGGTCGTCGTTCGCCCGGGTATGGACGCGTTCCAGATGGTGTCCCTGTTTCCGGTCGCGACCGCCGTTCTCTATGCGGTGCTGATGCTGTCGGCCCGTTTCGTCGATCCGCGCGAAAGCGTGTGGACGCTGATGCTTTATCTGGTGGGGGCCGGCGCCGTGTTCAGCGCCCTGACGATGCCCTTCGTCTGGGTGCCTGTCCGGACCGAAGACCTCTGGCTGTTTTTAGGGATCGCCTTCTTCGGCACCATCGGCGTCACCATGCTGACCCAGGCCTTCCGACTTGCTCCAGCGGCAACCGTCGCGCCCCTGGACTACACGGCCCTGATCTGGGCGACCCTGATCGGCTGGCTCGTCTGGGGCGAAATCCCCGACCTCGCAACCTACCTCGGCGCTGCGATCATCATCGCCAGCGGCATCTTCATCATCTGGCGCGAGCGGAAACTGGAGGGGTAGGGGCTTCCTGCCCCCCCCACCTTCCTGCAGGATACCGATCCCGGCATCCGCCCTTATCATCACACCCGACGCCGTATCGGCTCCGCCAGGCTCATGCCGCAAGATCCCTGACCGGTTCGTCCTGCCATGTCCCGTTCCGCTTGTATCGTGCGCTGACCCGGCCGTCTTCCAGGGCGAACAGGTGCAGCCAGCCATTGTCGAAAAGCGCCTGTACCTCCGGATGAGCACCCAGGATGGCGGAAATGGCCTCCTTTGGCGCCTCGATCAGAACCGAAAGCCGCAGCGGGGTGTGAACGAGACCGTCACCGTCATGAAGTGCCTGCCACGGCAGACCGGGGCGCAGGCGGCCGCCATTGCCCTCCAGCACGCCGATGCCGCCGACCACATTGTGGATGAGCTTGTTTCCGCCGCCGAAAACGTCCGGAGCAACGGCGGAGCCGTAATATTGCAGGCTGATCCAGCTGGCCACGACGACCGGGGCGGTCAGGATGAGTTCGAGTGTCTTGAACCCGCTGTCGGTCCTCCAGTCGTAGCTGTGCAGAAAGGCACGCCCTTCGAGATCCGCCGAGGAGGTCACGTTTCTCGGAGCGGCGATAAAGGTCGCGCAGCCGGCCAATCCCCATTCCGGCCGGATTTCCGACCAGTTGTGCGCCCTGAAAGAGATGGACGCCGCGTCCACGCCCGGCAAATGGACGGCCCGTTCGGCCCGTGCCTGCTGACCGGTCCGCTCCAACCACGTCTTCACAAGGCCGATGTCGCCGCCGCTGGTGCCCGTGTCCTCGTCGAAGAGCGATATTTCATCCGTCGTCGTATCGTGCAGACCGGCCATGAAGCAGGTGTCGGACGGGACCTCGATGCCGTGCTCGACAAGCCCGGCGCGCGTTTCCGGATCGTTGAGCAGCGCCGCAAGCAGCCGGGCCGACACCTCGCCGGAATAGCCGCCGCAGGCGCCGCAATGGTACGCGCTTTCATGCGGGTTGTTGGTCACATGGGCGCCATGGCCGACAAGAAGCACGATCGGGGCATGGCCTTGGGTGAGGCCCATCGCCTTGAGGACCGTTGCGGCCGTTTCCGCCTTCGTCTCCGCGCTCAGGGCGGGGTCGAGACGCGGCGCGAACGAGACCCGAGTCCTTTTGCCGGACAGGCCAAAGGCGTCCCGGATCAGCTTCAGCCCGTAAAACGGCCCGGCCGCCTCGACAAAGGCGAAGGAGGAAACCGCGGCCTGGCGGAACCGGTCCAGCGCCCGAACCGCCCGTTTGCCGATGCGGGTCGCGTGTTCCTTGCCGGCCGCGCACCGGCTTGTCGACGACAGCCCGGGTTTCAGCAGGACGGGCAGATGGTTCTCGACGACGTCCGAGCCATGGTCCGTATGAGCGACGGACAGGCCGAAGAACCCCGCGAAGCCAAGGGTTTCGATTGTCGGGCTCTGGCTTTCGAGGGCGCGCCGGATGACTTCCGAGCGAACGTCGATGCAAAAGGCCGCCTGGACGGCGGGGCGGACTTCCCGCCGGGGCGAAGCGCTCAGTTTCCGGCCAAGATCCCTTTGGAAGGCCCGTTCGGCCGCATCCTGCAAGATGGCATCGACCACCAGGTCGGGCGATGGCGCAATAGGATCCTCGTGTGCTGCGACCGTTTCACGCCAGTTTTCGCCGATCTCCGGAACATGGGTCAACAGGGCTTCCTCCCAGATCAGCCGGATCGCCAGCAGATCGGCAAGCGTGCTGTCGGTCCTGCCGTCCAGTTCGGCCTGCCACAGCAGCCAGCGGGCGTGTTGCGCCCATCCGCCGAGATCCATCAGCAGCCGGTGGAACAGGGTCTCGGCCGCCTCGAGACTAACGCCAAGCCGGTCCGTCGCCCTCAGGACAGCCTGTTCGAAGGTGTCCGGGGCCGAGGCCACATGCGCGCAGAAGCCCGAAAGCCCGGCAATTTCCGGCGTCAGGTCGCAGCTCGCCCAGGACCGCCACGCGGTATAGGCGTTTACGCCCGGCTTTGGCGCCCACAGGGCCTGTCCCCGATCGAAGAAGCCGGCGGCCCAAAGTCCGACCGATTTCTCGACGACGGAAGGCCAGTCGATTCCCGTGGCGGATGCGGCAAGGTCGGCGATGGTCGGCAAGGCTTCCGGGGCAGGGGCTACCCCGGCCGCAAGTTCCTTGAGTTGACCGAGGGTCTCCGGCTTTAGCGGCGACGGGTGCGCCTCAAGGGCCGCTTTCAGATCCGCGTCGGTGATGCGGCCCGCAGCGATATCTTCGACATAGGATGTCCGGGGCCGGGTGATGCTGGCGCCTGCGACGCGCGCAAGCCGGGCCGAGGCCGTCGCGAGGTCTTCGCCGGTCTGGCCGAGAAACGGATTGACGGCAACCGTCGCGTCGAGCGGGAAGGCCGGAGGGATGGCGCGAATGGCCGCTGCCGCGGCATCGAGAATGCCGGAGATCCGTGCCGCTTCGAACTGGGTGTGTTTGATGAACATCGTAGGTCCCTCGTCTTACTTGGATTTGGCGACCCGGTATCCGCCGATGAAGCGGTCGAGGAGCGCGTTGAGGTAAAGTCCGTTCGCCACATGCACCCGCAGGCCGGCGGTCGCCGGATGGTGGGCCCAGAGCGGAAACAGGGATTGGGCGAACGCGACGAGACCGAAGGAGAAGACCGTCAGCACGATCAGCGCCCATTCGAGCGGTCCGGCTACCGGCGTTTCGGGCAGGGCCGCACCCCAGATCCGGTGGGCCACCTGCTGAAAGGTGAAATAGGCCAGCGCGACCGCGCCTGCGGAAACGGAGGTTCGGTAGGTCAGGTCGGCCGGGGCCGTATCCGCAAGGCCCTGTGCCACCAGATAGGCCACACCGAAAACAAGCACGGCGCCGAGGGCGAGGGCCTGCGGTGTCTTTGGGCCTGCGACGACGGAAAAGGCGACCGAGACCGCGGCGTAAAGAACCAGGGCAATTGCGAAGGACTTCGCCACATTGGTCAGGCCGGGCACGGCGATCGGGCCGGGTCTGCGCAGGCGGGCGACGGCTTCGACGGCACCGCCGGAGGACAGGAAGGCGTGGGCCTTGTAGAGCGAGTGGGCAACGATGTGCAGCAGCGCAAGCGGCCACAGGCCAAGCCCGCACTGGAGCAGCATGAACCCCATCTGGGAGATGGTGGACCAGGCGAGCGCGGTCTTGACCGCGCTTTGGGTCAGCATCACCACGGCGCCGAAAAGCGCGGTCAGACCGCCGATGGCGACGAGCGTGCCCATTGCGCCGGGGCTCGCCTGAACGAGATCCGCCGTCCGGATCAGAAGGAAGCCGCCTGCATTGATGATGCCCGCATGCAGAAGGGCGGAGACCGGCGTCGGCGCCTCCATGACTTCCGTCAGCCAACCGTGCAGCGGGAACGCCGCTGTTTTCAACACGGCTGCGAGCACGAGAAAGACGACTGCCAGATGCGCGGGAAGCGTGAGGTGGGGGCTGGCGAGCTCGATCAGCCGGGCAAACTCTCCTGTACCCAAAGCCGCCGCAAACAGGATGGTGCTGAGGGCAAGCGCAAGATCGCCGGTGTGCCACACGAGGGCGAATTTGGTCGAGGCCCGCCGTGCGGCGGCCCGCTCCGGGTAGAACAGAAGCAGCCTTCGCACGCAAAGCCCGATGCTGACGAACCCGAGCACCAGAACCAGCATGCTTCCCGACTGGACCAGGATCAGGACGGCGGCGAGCGCGGCCAGCATCAATCCGTGAAACGCGCCTTCCCGTGCTTCGCCGTCGAGGTAGCTGCGGGAATAGCGCAGGACGATCCAGCCGATGAACGCGACCAGCATCGTCATGGTCGCGCTGATGGCGTCGAGACGGAAGACAATCGAGAACGGCCCGTCGAGCAGGGAAAGGCGGGTCGGCCCCGCGACGAGCAATTGCACCGTTCCGGTTGCCGCAAGCACCAGCGCCAGAAGTGCTGCCCCTTCGGACAGCCGGGGCAAGGCGGCCGGGCGACGGCCGCTGCGAACCGCTGCGACAAGGGATGTCGCTATAAGCACGACAGGCGCCAGAAGGCCCAGAGGAATGAGCTGGTGGATGAGCGGAGGGAGGAGGGGCGACATGGAAGCCTCGCGGTCGGTTCGTGGATCGCCGTGGATATATCGTCTCGCTTTTATCTATAAAAATACATATTATCTTCGATATCGTTCTATATTTTAGAAGAGTGAATGTGCTGAACGAGGTCGACAACAAACCCTGATTTCGTCATCCCGGACGAAGCGCGAGCGTAGATCCGGGACCGGAGAGCCTCGGCTTTGATTATGTAATGTATTGAAAACGAGAGGCTTTTGCCTCGCCGACCCCGGCTCGCGATTTCGCTTGGCCGGGGTGACAATGGAGAGGAGAGAGCTTTGTCGGCGGTCTGGCTGAACCTTCATCACCTGAGACTGTTCCGCGCGGTCGCGCGAGACAGCACGCTGACCGGCGCGGCGCGCACGCTGAACCTGTCGCAGTCGGCGCTGTCCTCGCAGATCAAAACGCTGGAAGCCTCGCTCGGTCACGATCTCTTCGAACGCCGGGGGCGCGGGCTGGTCCTCACCGAAGCCGGCCGGATTGCCCTCGATCATGCCGAGGCGATCTTCCGCACCGCGGACGACCTGACGGCGACCTTGAGCAACGCGGGCACCGGGCGCAAGGCGCTCAGGGTCGGGGCGCTGGCAACGCTTTCGCGGAACTTCCAGATCGGTTTCCTGGAGCCGCTGATCGGGCGTTCCGACGTGGAAGTGGTGCTGCGCTCCGGGGCGCAGGCGGACCTGCTGCGCGCGCTGGAGGCGCTTTCGGTCGACGTCGTCCTGACGAACCTCGTCCCGGCCCGCGACGCATCGAGCCCCTATCTCGTCCATTCCCTGTCCGAACAACCGGTCAGCCTGATCGGCCTGCCGGAAGCCTCCGGTTCGGCGGACCGGCCCCTTGCTGACCTGCTCGCCGACGAACCGCTGATCCTGCCGACGCCTGAGTCCGCATTGCGTGCCTCCTTCGATGCGCTTGTGGAGCAAATGGGCATCACTGCGAAAATTGCAGCGGAAGCCGACGACATGGCGATGCTCCGCCTTCTGGCCCGCGCCGGCGCCGGCATTGCCGTCATTCCCCCGATTGTCGTCAGAGACGAATTGTCGACGGGAATGCTGGTTGAACTGGGACGGCTCGAGGGCATCAAGGAGGAGTTCTTCGCCGTAACCCTGCACCGGCGCTTCCCGAATCCGCTCGTCGCCGACCTGCTTCAGTCGTTCAGGAACAGGACGGATTGAAGGTCCGGGCCTCCGGGAAACGGCGGGGCAGCCGGAATTCAGGGCGCGCTTTACGGTTTCAAACAGTTCCAACCGCAGACACAGAGCGCCACTTCCGGCGATAGACGGAAGCGGATACGCCGACCCGTTTTCGAAAGGCTGACCGGAAGCTGGAAGGTTCCGAATAACCGACCTCCGCCGCAATATCCTCGACCGACATGTCGGTCGTCTCGAGCAGCTGCTTGGCTTCCTCGACCCGCAGGCTCTGAACATAGTCGGCCGGCGACTGGCCGGTTGCCCGGCGGAACCGGCGCAGAAAACTCCGTTCCGACAGGCCGCTGCGCGAAGCCATCTCCGTCACCGGCATGGGACAGGCGTAATTGTCCGCGGCCCAAAGCTGGGCTTCGCACACAATCCGGTCCTCGGTCTGGCGTCCGGCGGTGAGCGATGCATAGGTCATTTGCCCGTCGCCATGCGGTTCGATCAGGTGAAGCTTGGCTATGCGACGCGCCGTTTCGGCGCCCGCGAACCGGCCGATCAGATACAGCAGCAGATCTTCCCACGCCGATGCCCCGCCTGCGGTGATCACCCGGTGCCCTTCGCCGGCCGGCACAAGGATGCGCTCGCGCCGGACTTTGACCAGAGGGTAGTCGCGGGCGAGCATGTCTGCGAATGCCCAATGGGTCGTTGCTTCGTTGCCGTCGAGCAGACCGGCCTCGGCCAGCAGCAATGCCCCCGAACAGACCGAAGCCACCGTCGCGCCGTCCTCGTAAGCCGTGGCGATCCATCGGGACAGGGCGACGAGATCCTCGGGCAACGGCAGGCTCGGATCGAATAGCAGTTCCGGCACGATGACAAGATCGGGCTTTGGATGCTCGTCCAGGGTCGCGTCGGGCGTGATCCGGCGCCCGTTGATGTCCCAATAGGGCGCCCCGTTCGCAGTGATGTAACTGACTGTGAAGGTCGCGGGTGACGGGGGTGTGCCGTGCAGGGCCTCCCAGTCCCGCCCGACGGAAGCCAGGACGTCGAGGATGGAAAAAACGGTCGCGGTTCCGGCACAGGATGCGCCGATGATAACCGAAACAAGCGGATTTTTATGATCAGTCATAGGAATCTTGTCCGATAATCACCGGTTCTTTCGTTTCTTCTTCTATCGAATTTCGCCCCCGTCGTCCATCTCCTTGGCCCTCGAACGGGTCATCAGAAGGAGATCTCCCATGAAACCGACAAGCGAAACCCCGGTCATCGTGATCGGCGCGGGCGTATCCGGGCTTGTCTGCGCGAAAACCCTCGTCGACCGGGGTGTTCCGGTCACAGTGCTTGAAGCACGGCAACGGATTGGCGAGCCGTGGCGGTCCCGTCATCCCGCGCTCCGCCTGAACATCCATCGCCGCTTTGCCCGACTGCCGGGCCAGGACGCGCCACGCTGCGACGGACCCTTCCTGAGGCGCGATACCGTCGTCGCGCATCTGGAACGCTATGCGGACCGGCTTGGCGCGGAAATCCGCTTCGGCACGGACGTGACCGCCCTTGCCCGCGAGGGTGGTACGTGGCGCATCGAGACGAACCGCGGGACATTTCATGCCGCGCATGTCGTCATCGCGACCGGACGCGACCGGTTTCCCCACATCCCCGACTGGCCCGGGCGCGCCGGCTTTACAGGCGCATTCCTGCACGCGGCCGACATCGGCGATGTGTCCCGGTTCAACGGGAAGCGGGTGCTGGTGATCGGGGCGGGAAATTCCGGCTCGGATGTGCTCAATCACCTGTCGCGGCATGCACCGGCGGAAGTCCTGGTTTCGGTCAGGTATGGCCCGGCGATCGTTCCCACGCGCATCTTCGGCTTTCCGCTGCACCGGATGGCCCGTCTGTTCGCGGCCATGCCCCTGAGCCTCGTCGACCCGGCCTTCCGGCTCACGCAGCGCCTGTTTCTGGGCAATCTCGCCCGCTACGGCCTGAAGAGCCATCCGGAAGGCGGCGGCACGCGGCTTTTACGGGACGGTGTTGCCTTCGCCATCGATGACGGCTTCGTCTCGGAGCTGAAAAGCGGGCGGATGCAGGTGGTCTCCGAGGTCGTCCGCTTCGACCGGGGGCGTGTGATCCTGGCAGGCGGCGGCGAATGCTCTCCGGACGTGGTGATCGCCGCGACGGGCTATCGCTCCGGGCTGGAGACGCTGCTCGGTCCGCTTGGTGTCCTGGATGCCGACGGTCAGCCGACCCACCCGATGGGGGAGCCGGATCCTGCCAATCCCGGGCTCTGGTTCGCCGGTTTCCAGCCGATCTTTACCGGCTATTTCGACGCAGCCCGTATCGCCGCCGACCGGATCACCGGCGCCATTCTGGCGCAGAGATCGCCAACGGGAGCGCGATCCAAAAGACACACCGGGCAGCGCGCCGCCTTTTCCCAACCGCAACCCGCATTCGGGGGCGGAGAGGCCCGGTCCGATTATCTGAAAACAGGAGAAACGAAATGAACAAGATGACGATTACCGACACACATCCCGAAGCCTTCGCCGAACACGTCGGCACGCTTCTGAATGCGGGCGCCGTGGCGACAATGCTGTCGGTCGGCCACCGCGCGGGTCTCTTCACGGCCCTGTCGGGGCAGCCTCCGGCCACGAGCGACGAGATTGCAGAGCGCACCGGTCTGGCCGAGCGATATGTCCGCGAATGGCTGGCCGTGATGGTGACCGGCCGTATTATCGAATACGACCCCGCGGACGGAACCTACACGCTGCCCGACGCCCACGCCGCCTGCCTGGTTCCCGGTGGCGCGCTCGGGAACCTGGCGGTCTATGCGCAGCACGTTGCCCTCCTCGGCAAGCTCGAAGACCGGATCCTGCACTGTCTCAAGACAGGGGAAGGCACCGGATATTCCGATTATCCCTGCTTTCACCAGATCATGGCCGAAGACAGCGACCAGACGGTGAAGGATGGCCTGTTCGAGGCGGTCCTGCCGCTCATTGACGGTATCGACGTGCGTCTCGAGGAAGGCATCGACGTCCTGGATGCGGGCTGCGGCCGGGGCCATGTGCTGATTGCTCTGGCCGAGCGCTATCCGGCAAGCCGGTTCACCGGCTACGACCTCTGCGCGGATGCGATCGACCATGCCCGTAATCGGGCACACAGCGCCGGGTTATCGAATGTGGTCTTCGAGCAGCGCGACCTCACCGGTTATTCAGAACCCGGACGGTTCGACCTCGTCATGTCCTTTGACGCGGTGCACGACCAGAAGGATCCCGAAGGTCTGATCAACGGCCTGAAGGCCTCGCTCAAGCCCGGCGGCGTCTATCTGATGCAGGATATCGGCGGCTCGGCCTATCTTGAACAGAACCTGGACTTCCCGATGGCATCGCTGCTCTACGCCGTCTCCTGTGCCCATTGCACACCGGTTTCGATCGGCCAGGGCGGCGACGGGCTCGGCACCATGTGGGGCTGGGAAACGGCACAACGGATGCTGGAGGACGCGGGCTTTGCCGCAGTCACCCGCCACGTCCTGCCGCACGACCCGATGAATGTCTGGTTCGTCAGCCGGGTTTGACGCTTAGCCGCGGCATGGTTTCCCTGAAATTGCCGGGGGCCATGCCGCTGCTCCATCCACCCGCTCAAGACGCATCCAGAATCGCATGTAGCAGGCCCGGAAAGCGTCGGTCCAGCTCCTCGCCTCTCTTGGCCCCTGATCAACCGCGCCAGACGGCAGCTGTCAGGATGAAGGTTCCGGATCGCAAACGGCCGAAACGGGACGCTTGTCAGAACCTGATATTGACCCTTGCGTTTGCGCCCTGGTCGCTTGCCTTTTCTCCGAAGGCTCCCTGGTAGGAGAGGCCGAGGGTGGCGCGGTCGGAGAGGTTCAGGGCAACACCTGCCTCGATGAGGGCCGTGTCGCGGTCGAGAGGCACGCCCTGGACCGTGAAGGGATTGAGACCCGAAAGGGTCATGCGCTGATCGAACGTCAGATCACCTATGGCGTGGCGCCAGCCGAGGGTGCCGGTCAGAGCCGCAGAGACACCGTCTGCGGTGGCGAGGGTTTTCGACATGCGAAGGCCGAGCGTGCTTGAACCGAGAAACTGGCCGGAGCCATCCCCGGTCAGCGCCAGGGCCGCGGAGCCCCGCTCCTTGAAGGCGTCGGTCTGCTGATGCAGGAGCGCCAGTCCGGCAATGGGGGAGACCTGCAGCCAGGGTGTTTCCAGGGAATAGGAGACTTCGCCGAAGACCTGGGCGGTGCGGGACCAATAGTCTGCGGTGAGCGTGTCCCGCAGGCCGCCGACGGCGACGGCGCGTTCGCTTGTCACATCGTGCCAGCTATAGGCGGCGCCGAAGGTGAGACCGAGGTCGGCGAGTCGCACCCCGCCATAGGCCCCGAGGGTGTAGCTGTCCGCATCCGCGGATGAGGCGCGCGCGGAGACGCTGGCCTGGCTCTGGCCGAGACCGGCCAGCACCCCGAAGCGGGCCCGGGGCCAGGCGGTTGCCTCCAGGCCGATGAGGGCGCCGCCGGTGCTGCGCGACAGCGTGGCTGCGTTGGGATCGCCGGCGAGCCGGCCATAGGCCCCGTAGGCGCTGCCCCAGGTGCTGAGGTTGAAGCCCGACCCGGCGCCCATACCCGGATCCCCCATGCCGGCCGGACCGTTGAAGGCGATCTCAGGCAAGTCCGAAAAGCCGGCAAAGGCATCGTGAATACGGCTGGTCACCGTGTCGCGCAGCCGGGCACTGTCGTTGAGGAACATGGCCGGCAGAGAGGCGTGGATCTCCCCGGACAGGCTGTCGAAAGCCGCCCTGGCGCCATCGGCGCTGAGCCCGACGACTGCGTCGAAAACCCCGTTGCCGGTGGCCCCGCTGCTCACGGCATTGGCGACCGCCCGCTGGTTTGCCGTCCTGCCGACCGAGGCAAAGGACGAGGCATTGCGGGTCAGCGTCAGGGTCACGGCCTTGGCCTCGTATCCAAGTGCAGCATCGAGGAAAGCGAAGTCCTCGCTGACAGCGCCAAACATGCCGGACCGCCCCGTGTCCGAAGTTATGATCGTGTATGTGGTGGACGGAGCATAGCCGGAGCCATCGTCCGTGCCGTTTTCCGCCAGGATCCTGACTGTGGCGCCACCGTCGATGCTCACGCTGCCGGTGGCGTCGACCCTGTCGGAGTTCCCGGCGGCGTCGACTTCCACGTCATAGGTCGAGCCAGCGGCGAAGGAAACGTTGCCGGCGACATTGAGGGTACCGATGGAATTGCCAGGCGCGATCGTGCTGCCGGCACTCGCGGTCAATCCGCCAATTGTGCCTGACCCACCGAGGCTGCCGCCAGACAGGGTCACCGCGCCGATGCCGCCGTTGACCACGAGCTTGCCGCCGGAAACCGTGGTGCCACCGGTGTGCGTGTTCACCCCGGTCAGGGTCAACGTGCCCGCGCCGGATTTGGTCAGCGAACCGGTGCCGCTGATTGCCCCGCTATATGTAAGCGCGTCACTACGGTTGAAGATGAGAGCTGCATTGTTGGTGATATTACCGGTAAGGCTACCGCTGGTGCCGCCACTGCCAATTTGCAGCGTGCCGGCGGAAATCGTTGTGCCGCCGGAATGTGTGTTCGTCCCGGTCAGGGTCAACGTGCCCGCACCGGTTTTGCTCAGCGAACCGGTTCCGCTGATCGCCCCGCCATATGTCAGGGCATCACTGCGGTTGAAGATGAGAGCCGCATTGTTGGTGACATCGCCGGTCAGGCTACCGCTGGTGCCCCCATTGCCGATTTGCAGCGTGCCGGCGGAAACCGTGGTGCCGCCGGTATGAGTGTTCGTCCCGGTCAGCGTCAACGTGCCGGCACCGGTTTTGGTCAGCGAACCGGCGCCGCTGATCAAACCGCCATAAGTGGTGCTGCCCGACTGGTTCACCGTCAGCCCCGCACTTCCGAGCGAGACAGTACCGCCGGTACCGGAAAGCGCCGACATCGTGAGATCGTGCCCGTTGAGGTCGAGTGTGCCGCCATTGACCGCATAGGCCGTATTCGCTGCGAATGCGCCAGCCGAGCCGGCGCGCAAGGTGCCGGCTTCGACCGTCGTGCCGCCGGCATGGGTGCTCGTGCCGGTCAGGGTCCATGTGGAGTTGCCTGTCTTCGAAAGGGCTTCGAAGCCGGTGTACTTGGTGCCGAATTCAGATGTATCGAAGCTCGCGTCCGGGCCGGTATCGCCTCCCAGAACAAGCGTGTCGCTGGTGCCGCCCGCGACGACATTGCCGGTGATCGTCGAACCCGCTCTCAGCTCCAGAATGTTGGTGCCTGAGGTGAATTCGATGGCATTGGCGCGGTTGCCTCCGCTGTGTGAGAGCCCGCCGGAAATCGTGCCGCTGTTGACGATGGTGAGGCCGGCGCCCCTGACGCCGGCGCCGCCTGCGGCGTTCGCCTGGCCGGAGCCGCCGTTGCCGCCCGTAATTGTGGACGATGTGGTGTTGATCACCCTCACGCCGGACACCGAGGTTGAGAGGCCGACCCCGCCGCCACCGCCAAAGCCGACGGATCCGGCGCTGCCTCCGGCGTTTCCGGCTCCGCGCTGACCGCCCTGACCGCCGGCGCCACCCGCGATGTCTGTGGTATTGGTGATCGTCACGGCGGCGTCCACGGCGACGCCATGGCCACCCTCGCCGCCGCCGCCGCCGCCGCCGCCACCACTGGTGTAGATCGTCGTGCCCGCCTCGCCATCGGTGCCATCGCCGCCGTCATTGCCCGTGGTGGCGCTTGTAATCGTTGTCGAAGTGGAGACCGTCTGCCCGTGCGTGCCGCCCGTCCCGCCATCGCCGCCAGCGCCTCCGGGGGCAACGCTGGCACCGGCTCCGCCCGCAAAGCCGCCGGCACCGCCACCGCCGCCACCGCCATTGCCCGTAGTCGCTGTCGCGCTCGTCCCGTTGTGGCCGGCGCTCCCGGTCAAACCGCCGGCGCCGCCACGCCCGATGCTGGAAAACAAGACCGCGTCGCTGCCGCCGTTGCCACCCTGGCCGCCCCTGGCCTGAGCGGTTCCGGAACTCATGGCGGCTGCGGCGACCAGCGCCGTGCCGAGCAGAAGAGCGGTTCTGAGAGTGTGTGACGCGCGCGCTCGCGCGAGGCTTGTCGTCTTGCAAGACCTGCAAGACATTGTGTCGTTGATGTCCATCTATCCCCCTCGTCGCGGCGCAAGTTGAGTTAGCGACCGTCTTTTGGCGTGAGAGAGGGAGAGGAGCTATCCCCTGTTCAGGGGTTGTTGTTTGAAATCAAGCCCTTGCCAAGCCAGAGCGCCATCAGCGTCGAGCGGCTGGACACGCGGTATTTGCGGAAGATCCGCTTCACGTGGTCGTGGGTGGATGGGGGCTCTGGTTGTTCTGTTCGGCGATCTGCTTTTCTGTTTGGACCCATTAAACACTTCTTTCAGACGCCTGCCGCGGGGAGCATGGATATGATCCGCCCGATAGAGCGGATGACGCTTGTTCTCAGGGCTTCCTTCGGTTCAGAAGCGGATCGACAGCCGTGCATTCACAAGGTGATTCTGCGTATCGCTCCCAAGTCGGCCGGAGTAGGAGAAGTCCAGATCCGCGTTTTCGCCAAGATTAATGCCAAGGCCGGCATCGACTTGGGCCGTGTCTCTTGATAAAGGCGCTCCATTGACCGTGAAACTGTCACCGCCGGAGGCGAATGCCTGATTGAAGGCAACGGTTTCTGCGCTTGCGTGCTGCCAGGCAATGCTTGCCTTTGCGGTTGCTTTTGCGCCGAACAGATCGAAAGCCGCCGCGGTTCTCATGCCGACCCACAGGAAGCCGGTGTCGTCGCCCTGACCGGTGGCGGTCAACGCGGCCGAGCCGCCCTCCTCGGTAAATCCGCTGCTTGCCAGGTGAAGCCGGGCGACACCGGCGAAAGGCTCCAGGGTGACGCCGCGAACGTCGAATTCATAGCCGGCTTCGGCAAACACTTGCGTGGAATAGATCTGCTGATCGGATGTGAGCGACTGCGAAAGCGTGCTCGTGGCTCTCACGTCACGGCTCACATCGGCATCGTTGTAGGCCGCCGCGACACCGCCTTTGTAGGTCCATCCGTTCCAGGCGCCGCCGGCATAGAGGCCGAGATGAAAGCTGTCGGCTTCGGCCCTGGAATTCAGTTGATCCACCGACACGTCGGTACGGGTGTAGCCGGCCATCACGCCCAGCGTAAGGGCTTGAGAGACGGTTTGGTCATAGCCGAAGAGGAAACCGCCCGTTGTGCTGTCGGCCTCGTAGGTTCCCTCGTTCGAGCCGTAGTGCCCCCAGTTTCCGATCGCGTTGCCCCACAAACCCGAGCCCGAGGAACCACTGTCCCGGAGCCGGGCCAGCGCCATGTCCCTGGTTAAATCGCTGTCGCTCACCAGCACCGAGCGCAAGGTCGCGTTGATTTCACCGGAGAGGCTGTCGAACGCAACCCGGGCCGCGTTTTCGTCGCCAACAGTTGTCACCACGGACAGATAGACCGGATTTGTGTTTCCCAACGATCCGATCGCCACCGCCGTTGCGGTCTGGTTGACCGTTTGTGCGGCGGCAACCATGTCGATTTCATTGCGAAACAGCGTCAACTGCACGTCATTGCCCGTTCCGGCTGTGTAGTTCAACGAAGCATCCAGGAACAGCAGGTTATCGTTGACGTCCGCGAACGGTCCCACAACGGCGTCATTGCCATCGTTCTCGATAATGGTAAACGGGCCCGTGGGTCCATAGGACCAGTACGCCGCATCGGTCGGAGACAGCACGAGATCCAGGGTCATGGCGCTGACGTCAACGCCCCCATTGACGATGAGCTTGTCGGCGCTTGGCGTTCCGGACGTGTTTCCGTCGACCTCGATATCGAGTGTACCCGAACCGGACAGATCGCCATTGATCGTCAGAGTGCCGATGGAGTTGCCCGGTGCAATCCGGCCGTTGTTCGTCACGGCTCCCGTTATCGCGCCATGTCCTCCCAGGATCGCATCTTTCAATACCGATACATCGGCGGCAAGACTTGCGGTCTTCCTGGTGGAGGCCGTTCCGACGATCAGCGAACCGTTTTGCAAGGTAACGCCGCCGCCAAGACTGTTTCCGGCCTGATCGATATTGAGGGTACCGGTACCGATCAGCGACAAATGCTGAGTGCTGTTGATGGCCTGCGCAACAGCCAGACTTCCCCCATTCAGCTTGAGGGAGCCCGAAGATCCAACCTTCAATTCGTGGATGGTCTTGGTGCCGCTGCCGGATATCGTCAAAGCTCCACCGGTCAGATTAAACGAGCTGGAGGAGTTGAGATAAGCGCCGCCGATCAGCAGTTCACCTCCCGACACCTTCGTTTCACCCGTGAAAGAATACGCACCGGTTAAAGAAAGAGAGCCCGCACCAAATTTCTCCAAGGCCCCGGACCCGGAAATTCCTCCGGAAAAACTGCTGTCCGTATCCTGGTCGAAGCGCATCGTCGCACCGGACCCAATGTCGATATCTCCGAGAATGGAAGTCGTGTCGGCGATCAAGGTCCCAGCCTTGATCGCGGTGCCGCCCGAATAGGTGTTGGCACCCGTCAGGGTCAGCATGCCGCTCCCCGACTTCCGCAACATTCCCGCGCCGGAAATCACGTTGGCGTTGGTGACATCGGAGGCTTCGTTGAAGTCCACCGCTGCTCCGTAGGAGACTGCGATGTTGCCCCGGATGGCGGAGCTGGAACCGAACAGGATCCCGCCTTCGATGGCCGTTCCACCCGAATAGGTGTTGGCGCCCGTCAGGCTCAGTGTCCCGCTGCCCGACTTCTGCAACCGGCCGGCACCGGAAATCACATTGGCGTTGGTGATATCCGACGTTTCCTTAAAGTCCACAACCGCTCCGGAGGAAACCGCAACGTTGCCGCGGATGGAGGAGCTTGAACCGGACAGGATCCCGCCTTCGATGGCCGTTCCACCCGAATAGGTATTCGCACCCGTCAGCGTCAGCGAGCCGCTGCCGGTTTTTTTCAGACCGCCCGCTCCTTCGATCGTGGCGGCATGGGTCGTATCGGCGGTCTGGTCGAATTGCAGGGTCGCCCCGCTCGAGATGGTGGTTGCGCCGGCAATGCCGCCGCCTTCGAGCTTCAGAACACCCGAGGACACGGTCCATGCCTTTGTCGACGTCGTATTGCCGGTTAACGTCCAGGTCGCGGTTCCGGTCTTTTCATAATTGCCGAAACCACTGAACGTTCCGCCGAGGCCTGACAGAGCGAAATCGGCATCGTTGCCCCCTCCAAGTTTCAGAACGTCGTTAGATCCACTATGGGAGATGCCGCCTGTGAGCGTGGCGACCGATCCGCTCGAGGTGGCCTGAAGTTCAAGCGAATTGGTGCCACCTGTAAACGCGATCGCGCTTCCATCCGAGCCAGCGCGCCCCTTATCTGGAACATCTGGAGTGCTCCCTCGCGCACCGCCCGTCCCCCCGGCAATTGTGACTCCGCCGGTCAGGACAACATTGATATTGGTGCCTTTCACCCCGTTGCCCGCATTTCCGCCGTCCGAATCGTAAAGTTCTGCTATGTCGCCGCCGTCTCCGCCATCGCCACCGGAGACGTCGCCCTGGATAACAACGGTGACAGGCGATGAATGACCCGTTACCAGGATGCCGTCTCCACCATCTCCACCGTCGTTATCTCGGCCGTAGTTACTGTCTCCGCCCTTGCCACCATCACCACCGGTGACGGTCGCACCGATCGTGTGGGTGCCGCTGGTGTTGTTCAGGGCGAGACCGTAACCGCCGCTCCCTCCGCCTCCGGCGTATTTGCTAAAATTGTCTCCTCCCGCGCCGCCCGCCCCACCGGCAATGCTGCCGCTTGTCACGTTCAAGGAAGAAGAGCCGGTCGCAACGGCGCCAAATCCGCCCCCTCCGCCGCCGCCAGCGCCGTAATTGGAATTCGTATCGGTGCCATCGCCACCATTCGTCCCCTGCATGGAAAGCGGACCGCTTTCCAGCGCGGCGCCGTTGCCGCTATAGCCATGCACGCCGCCATCGCCCCCGTCGCGATCTCCTTTGAGGGAGGCGCCGACGCCGCCAGTGACGCCGGCACCGCCGCCGCCACTGCCTTTTACGACGCTATCAGGAACGATCGCGTTGCCGCCGGCACCTGTTAGTGACGCGGTCCCCGGCAGCTCGCTGGAATGAGCAAAGCCACCTTTGCCACCGTCACCGGGGGCGGCCATGGCGGAAGACACGAGTGCGGAAGACATCAGTGCGGAAGAAAGCAACAGAGCGTTGCGTAGTCGCGAAGGGAGGGTCCGAGTGAACATTGATTTTGTCTCTGAGTGCGTGGCGCGAAGGGCGGACCGGACAGACACGCGGGGACCTCAGCCTTTGCTTCGAAAGGTCGTAAGGCGCTGCATGTTTTTGATTGTCCGGGAGGCAGAGACGAAAGCGGGCGGAGAAAGGGGAAGAGGCCCAGACGGCGTAGCGCTTCAGGCTCGCTGGAGCTGAGGGGGAGGCAAAACGGGGCATGGGGCCTCCCTGGTGGCTTCAGGTGGAACCATGCGGATGCAAAGGGGTTGTTGCTGTCCACACCGGCCCCGCGATTGCCGTTCATCGCGAGGCATGGTCCGAAACAGCTTTGTGCCGTTGCTGGAGGTGAGGCGCTATCCCCTGTTTAGGGGTTATTATTCGAGATCAATCCCTTGCCGAGCCAGAGCGCCATCAGCGCCGAGCGGCTGGACACGCCGTATTTACGGAAGATCCGCTTCACGTGGTCGTGGGTGGTATGGGGGCTCTGGTTGTTCTGTTCGGCGATCTGCTTTTCAGTCAGGCCAAGCAGCAGGCCTTGCAATACCTGCTGCTCGACCGGGGTCAGCGGGGCGCTTGCCACGCCAACGCCTTCTCCCAGCATCTGATGCTTGAAGAACCAGCGAATACCTCGCAACGCGTGGGAGACGATTTCCTGTTCGTCCGGAGTGAAGGGCTCACTGGCGAAGCTGCGATGAAAGCCGATCTGGATTTCCGCATCCGCATTGAGCGGGATGCCGGCCCAAAGGGAATCCTGCCGGTCGAGCGCCTTGTAGTAATTTCTGTAGGAAGGCCCTTCGAACCACTCCGGGGTGGCCAGTTCCTTCAGGCTGAGGACCCGGAAGGTCCCGGCCAGCTCCACGTTGCGCGTGGTGGTGATATCCGGTTCGCCCTTGTCCATTTCCTTAAAAGCCGCGTCAATCGCCGCGCTGGTGTGGTCGCAGGGGGTCAGGGTGAAGAGCGTGCGCGGGCGCCAGCCTTTCATCGGATCGCGCGTCCGGGGCGAGTTCAATCGCACACAGCCGATCCAGTCCGCGTTCTGCGCGTCAATCAGGCCGCAGACCGTCTCCAGCAGGAACCGGCGGGAGGCATGGATGTCACCGACGTCGTAGTCGGCCAGATTGTCCCAAAGCGAATAGATACGTTCGAGCGACATCGGCGTAATCGGCATGAGCTTTCCAAGCGAGACAGAACAGGTCAGTTGCAACGTGTCTGGATACCCCCCATCACCGGCAATAAAAAGCGCCGCATGGATCCTTCCCAAGGTTTTAGATTGGAAAGCACGGCTCTGGAGTTCAGCCGGTCGTGAGCCCTGTTTACGGGTGAATTCCCGGAGCACCTTTTCCCGGTCCCATAGAGCGCACGGATTTGTTCCGCGCGGACGTCGACTTTCCAACTTCCGAACGACCGCTCTCGATCATCGCGCCCAGGGTTCCCGAGTTCCGAAGTGGGGACGCAAAGCGATCATAGGAGTTAAGGGCAACACACGTCCGTTTCGTCGAATACGCTCCCAATCCCTCAGACTTCGCTAAGCCAGCTTTCTTCCAACGCGCGCCGGAGACAGCCCGCTCAAGACGCATCCAGGATCGCATCCAGCAGGCCCGGAAAGCGCTGGTCCAGCTCTTCGCGGCGCAGGGACAGGAGGCGGCCGCGGCCTTTGGGTTCGTTGCGGATGACGCCGGCTTCGCGCAGGACCTTCATCTGATGCGATTTCGTCGATTTCGGCAGTGAGGGATCCAGAAGGTGACAGCGGGCCGCTTCCATCGGCGCGTCCTTCAACTGCCGGACCAGCTCCAGCCGGGCAGGATCGCTCAGGGCGAAAAGAACCTTCGAAAGGTCGATTTCGTCTTCTGGCGGATGCTCCAGCCGTTCGGGGGCGGATTTTTCTGTCTTGCTCACGGTTCGAATATAGTTGAACCTTTGACGTTACGGAAGTATGTAATGGTTCGAATAATTTCGAACCATTGAGAGGTTCCCCATGTCCTATGCGGTTTCCGCCGCCCTGCCGCAGAGCCGGACCGGCTTTCTGGTTACGACCTTAGGCTCGCTGGCGATGATGGCGAGCGCCAGTGCGCCGTCGCCCTTCTATCCGGTGTTGCGCGCCGAAATCGGGTTCTCGCCCGCGCTCATGACCGTCGTCTTCGCGGTCTATGCCCTGGCGCTTCTGTCCGCGCTGCTGGTCGCGGGATCGGCATCGGATCATGTGGGGCGGCGACCGGTCCTGAGCCTGGGCTTCGCTCTGCTGGCGCTTGCCCTTTACGTCTTCGATCAGGCGACGACCGTCTCCGGGCTGATCCTTGCCCGCATCCTGCAGGGGGCGGCCTGCGGCCTGCTGGTTTCCACGCTCCCGGCGACGATCACCGACTTCGAGCCGCGCTCCCGGCCGGGGCTGGCGGCGGTGATCAACACCGTCGTTCCGCTTCTGGGGCTGGCGCTGGGCGCCCTGGTGTCCGGCTTTTTCCTCGACCTTACGGCAAGGCCCCAGGTTTTCGTCTTCGGCGGGTTCGTGGCGGTCAGCATCGTCTTTGCCCTGGCGATCTGGCTGTTTCCGGAAACAGCCCCGCGCCATGACGGTTTTCTGGCCTCGCTCAAGCCGCGGGTCGGCGTGCCGCCAAGCTCGCGCAAGGTATTCTGGGGCAGCGCGCCGGCGCTGTTTGCCAGCTGGGCGACCGGCGGCCTCTACCTGTCGCTCGGCGCCTCGATCGTGGCACAGGTGTTCGCCATCCACTCCGCCATCCTCCAGGGGCTGGTGATCACGCTGCTGGCCGGCATGGGGGCGCTTGCCTGCCTCGTCGCCCGCAACCGCTCGGGCCATGGCGTCATCCTCTACGGCACGCTGGTGATGAGCCTCGGCACGGCGATTTGCCTCGTCGCGCTGTGGAGCGGCAGCCTGACGCTCTACCTGGCCGCTCTGGCCTTCGCCGGCACCGGCTTCGGCACCTGTTTCTTCGGCGTGCTGCGCACGGTGGTGCCGACGGCGGCGCCCGACGAGCGGGCGGAGCTCTTCGCCTCGATCTTCACGCTCAGCTACCTCTCCTTCAGCGTGCCCTCCGTCATCGCAGGGATACTGGTTCCGATCATCGGGCTGAAGGTCACGGTGACGCTTTATGGCGCTGTCGTCATTGCGGGGGCAGGCACGGCCGGATTTTTACGCTGGCGCAGAGGTTCTGCATGACGGTTATGTGGCCTGGGTCTTGCGACCCAGATACACCGCCTGCGTGACCTCGCGCCCGTCCTGCAAGGGATTGGCAAAGACGACAGGCGCGGCCCAGGTCTCGGCAAAGGCCGTGCCGAGGAGGGCGGTGATGGCCTCGTCCGGCGGTTCGTCGGACCACAGACCGACAACCCCGCCGGGTTTCAAGAACCGCTGCAAGCCGCGCAAGCCGTCGGCCGTGTAAAACCCTTTCGACCCGCCATGCAGCAACCGCTCCGGCGTGTGGTCGATGTCGATCAGGATGGCATCGTATTGATGCCCCGGCCGGTCGGCATCGAAGCCCGTATCGGAGGCCGCCAGGGCAAAGAAATCGCCTTGCACCAATCGGCAGCGCGGGTCGTCGGCAAGTTCGGTTTTCATGGGCACGAGGCCTTCCCGGTGCCAGCGGATCACCGGCTCCAGAAGATCAACCACCGTGAGAGCGGCAACGGTTTCATGGGCCAGCGCGGCCTGGGCGGTGTAGCCGAGGCCGAGCCCGCCCACCAGCACGTCCAGCCCGTCGCCGGTCAAGGCGGCAAGCCCTTCGTCGGCCAATGCGACTTCGGAGGCGATGAACAGGCTCGACATCAGATGCTCGTCGCCGAGCAGGATTTCAAAGACGTCCGTGTCAAGGGCGAGGATGCGCCGCCGGCGCAGGGAGATCGCGCCGATGGGCGTGGGGGCGTAGTCCAGTTCTTCGAATAAGGCGCTCATTCCCGCACCATGGCCGTAAACAGGCGAGGGGGGAAGGGCGGAACCTTAATTAGATGGGTAAGGAATCCCTGTTGCTCCTTACGCTTCCCGGAGCTTGCCCCGCTTCAGATGCTCGTCCAGGCGCGGCATGATTTCCACGAAATTGCAGGGCATGTGCCGGTAGTCGAGCTGCCATTTCAGGATGCCGTCCCAGGCGTCCTTGCAGGCACCGGGCGAGCCCGGCAGGGCGAAGAGATAGGTGGCATTCGCCACGCCGCCGGTCGCCCGCGACTGGATCGTCGAGGTGCCGATCTTCTCATAGGAGATCTGGTGAAACACGGTCGAAAAGCCGTCCATGCGTTTTTCGAACAGCGGCTCGATCGCCTCCGGCGTCACGTCCCGACCTGTGAAGCCGGTGCCGCCGGTAGAGATCACCACATCGATCGCCTCATCCGCGATCCACGCCTTCACCACGTCCCGGATCGCGGGCACGTCATCGGTGACGATCTTGCGGTCGGCGAGGATATGGCCGTCGCGCGCGATCCGGTCGGCAAGGGTCGCGCCGGAGCGGTCCTCGTCCAGCGACCGCGTGTCCGACACGGCCAGGACGGCGATCTTGAGCGGAATGAACGGGCGGCTTTCGTCGATACGGGACATGAAAATTCTCCTCTTTAGAAGACATAGCGAAGGAAACGGGTTTGTTCCAGAGGTGCGTTGGTGAATTCTGATATGCATGAAAATTACAAAAAATAGCTCTTGAAAGACACAAACGAAAAGATTAGGTAAGTGTCATTGACCTATAATATCAAGCACAAGGTCGTCCTAAAAAGACGAAAACACCATGCAGGACTGGAGCCACTTGTTTGCCACGCGGTCGTCGCGAATGGCCGCATCCGAAATTCGCGAATTGCTGAAGCTGCTGGACCGGCCGGATATGATTTCCTTCGCCGGCGGCATTCCCGATCCGGCGCTGTTCCCTGCCGCGGCCTTCAGCGACGCCTATGGGGAGCTGTTCGCCTCCGAGACCTGCCAGACGGCCCTGCAGTATTCGGTGAGCGAGGGCTATCCGCCGCTACGCCGCTGGATCGCGGACCGGATGGCAGAGCTGGGCATCCCCTGCGGCATCGACAACATCATGATCACCTCCGGATCGCAGCAGGCGCTGGACTATTTGGGCAAGCTGTTCCTGTCGCCCGGCGACACGGCGCTGGTCGGATGGCCGACCTATCTGGGCGCGCTTCAGGCCTTCAATGCATATGAACCGGCCTATGACCGTCTGTTGCCGGCGGCCAACCGGACCGCTCAGGACTATCGCGACACGGCGGCGGAGAACGGCGGCGCGGTGAAATTTGCCTATGGCTCCGCCGATTTCGCCAATCCGACCGGTCTGACGCTGGATCTGTCCGAGCGCGAGAGGATCCTGGATCTGGCCACCGAACTCGACATTGCCGTCATCGAGGATGCCGCCTATCAGTCCCTGCGCTATGATGGCGCGCCGTTGCCGCCGATCCTGGCACTCGACATTGCCCGCAACGGCGGCATCGACAACACGCGGACGATCTACTGCGGCAGCTTCTCCAAGACCCTGTCTCCGGGCCTGCGCGTCGGATGGGTCTGCGCGGCGGCTCCGGTCATTCAGAAACTGGTTCTGATCAAGCAGGCCTCCGACCTGAACTCATCGACCATCAACCAGATCGTGATGGCGACGGTCGCCGAACGTGCCTTCGACGCGCAGGTGACCCGGATTCGCACAGCTTACCGCGCCCGCCGCGACTGCATGCTGGACGCCCTTGATCAACACATGCCTGAGGGCGTGTCCTGGAGCCGGCCGGAAGGCGGCATGTTCATCTGGATGGAACTGCCGGCAGGCGTCAATTGTGCGGACCTGCTCGCCCGCTCCATCGCCGAGGCCAAGGTCGCCTTTGTTCCCGGTGGGGCGTTCTTCCCCGACGGGACCGGTGCCAACTGCATGCGTCTTAATTTCTCCGCGCCGAGCGAAGAGAAGATCAAGGATGGAATTGCCCGCCTTGGACGATTGATCAGGGAGACCATATGCCGATAGTCTGCGCCCGAATCCGCCGCGACCGCCGGCGGTAAACGGGAGATGAAATTGGACCTCGGCGCACAGGTTGATCGGTATTGCGAAAGGGTTGGTCCGGAGTTCTGGGCCGAACCGCTGAATGCGGTAACCAATGCCGCGTTTCTGATCGCGGCGATCGTCGCCTACTTCATGTGGCGGAAGAAGACGCCGGACGACAGGGTCGGGCTTCTGCTGATCGGCATCGTCTTCCTGACCGGGATCGGCTCCTTCCTGTTTCACACCTTCGCGACCCGGTGGGCCGGGATGGCCGACGTCATTCCTATCGTCGTGTTCATCCATCTCTATCTTCTGATTGCTCTGAAGCGGTTCCTGGGAATGTCCTGGGTTCTCGCCGGAGCGCTTGTCATCGGCTTCTTCGTGATGTCACCGGGCCTGGGCGAGGTCTGGGCGCCGATCCTCGGATCGTCCGCCTTCTATCTGCCGGCGCTGCTTGCGATCTTCGCGGTCGGGATCGCCTTCTGGCGGATCGACAACAGGCTTGGCCGGGATCTGCTGCTGACCGGTGTCCTGTTCGCCGTCTCCGTCACCTTCCGGGCGATGGACATGCCCTTGTGCGCCGACGTAACGGTTGGGACACATTTTCTATGGCATATCTTCAACAGTCTGGTGCTGTTTTCGCTTCTGCGGGTTCTCATTTTACACCGCAGCGGGTAATCCCTTTGTCTAATAAGGAACTTGGATTACGCGTCGGCAACGCACAGGCAGGCCGAATGCGATTTGGTATGATGGAAGAGAGGCGGCAGCCATGAGCGACGACAAGACCACCGGCAGCGACCTGACCGAAGCCGCCCTGTTCTATCACCAGCATCCAAGGCCCGGTAAACTCGAGATTCAGGCGACAAAGCCGCTCGGCAACCAGCGCGACCTGGCGCTGGCCTACTCTCCTGGCGTTGCCGCTCCCTGCCTGGAAATTGCCAAGGATCCGGCCAAGGCGGCCGATTATACCGCGCGGGGCAATCTGGTCGCCGTCATTTCCAACGGCACCGCCGTTCTGGGTCTCGGCGCCATCGGTCCGCTGGCCTCCAAGCCGGTTATGGAAGGCAAGGCGGTTCTGTTCAAGAAATTCGCCGGCATCGACGTTTTCGACATCGAGGTCGATGAACGCGACGTCGACCGGTTCGTCAATGCGGTCGCCGTGCTCGAACCTACCTTCGGCGGCATCAATCTGGAGGACATCAAGGCACCGGAATGCTTCTTGATCGAAGCCAGGTTGCGGGAGCGGATGAACATTCCCGTCTTCCATGACGACCAGCACGGTACGGCGATTATCGTCGGCGCCGCCGTCCGCAACGGTCTGGAACTGGCGGGCAAGAAGATCTCCGAGGCGAAGATCGTCGCATCCGGGGCAGGGGCTGCAGCCCTTGCCTGCCTCAACATGCTGGTGAGCCTGGGCGCAAAGCTGGAAAACATCTGGGTCACGGATATCGAGGGTGTCGTCTACGAGGGCCGCGAAGCGCTCATGGACGAATGGAAGGCGAAGTTCGCGCAAAAGACCGACAAGCGGACCCTTGAGGAGGTCATCGACGGCGCGGACGTCTTCCTCGGCCTGTCCGCCGCCGGCGTGCTGAAGCCCGACATGGTCGCGAAAATGGGCAAGGGCCCGCTGATCCTGGCGTTGGCCAATCCCAATCCCGAAATCATGCCGGAAGAAGCGCTGGCCGTGCGACCGGACGTGGTGATGTGTACCGGCCGGTCCGACTATCCGAACCAGGTCAACAACGTCCTGTGTTTCCCCTATATCTTCCGCGGAGCGCTCGATGTCGGCGCGACCACGATCAACGAGGAGATGAAGCGCGCGGCCGTCGAGGCGATCGCGGGTCTTGCCCGGGAAGAGCCTTCGGATGTCGCCGCCCGTGCCTATGGCGGGGCAACGGAAACCTTTGGACCGAACTACCTCATTCCCTCACCCTTCGATCAGCGCCTGATTTTACGGATCGCGCCGGCCGTCGCCAAGGCGGCCATGGAAACCGGCGTCGCCACCCGGCCGATCGAGGATTTCACCGCCTATCTGGACCGGCTGAACCGCTTCGTCTTCCGCTCCGGCCTGATCATGAAGCCGATCATTCAGGCGGCGACCCAGGATCCGAAGCGGATCATCTACGCCGAGGGCGAGGACGAGCGGGTTCTGCGAGCCGCCCAGGTGCTGATGGAGGACAACATCGCCCGCCCGATCCTGGTGGGCCGGCCGGATGTCCTGCAGGCCAGGTGCGAGCGTTTCGGCCTCAAGATCCGGCCGGGAGAGGATTTCGAGTTCATCAATCCGCAGGACGATCCCCGATACCGCGATTATGTCGACGAGTATTTTTCCTGCGTCGGCCGAAAAGGCCTGCCGCCGGATGCGGCGCGTACGATCGTGCGCACCAATTCGACCGTCATCTCCGCGCTTGCTGTCCGCAGGGGCGATGCGGATGCGGTGATCTGCGGTCTCGAAGGCCGCTTTATCCGTCATCTGCGGGATATCCGCCAGGTCATCGGCATGCGCGACGGCGTCTGCGACCTGTCGGCGCTTTCGCTGTTGATCAGCAGCCGCGGCGCGGTGTTCCTGACCGATACCTTCGTGACGGAGGATCCCGGTGCGGAGGAACTGGCCGAAATGGCCCTGCTGGCGGCGGAAGAAATTCACCGCTTCGGCATCGAACCCAAGGCCGCCCTGCTGTCCTTGTCGAACTTCGGGTCGCGAGATACGGCATCCTCACGCAAGATGCGGGAGGCGCTGGAAATCCTCTGGCAGTCTCATCCGGATCTGGAAGTGGACGGCGAGATGCACGGCGACGCCGCGTTGAACGAGTTGCTGCGCGAGCGCGTGATGCCGAACGGCAAGCTGAAAGGCGAGGCGAACCTGCTGCTCTTCCCGAACCTGGATGCGGCCAATATCGCTCTCAACCTGCTGAAGGTTTCCACCCAGGCGCTTCACGTCGGACCGATCCTGCTCGGAACCGCGAAACCGGCGCACATCCTGACGCCGTCAGTCACGTCCCGCGGCGTGGTGAATATGTCGGCCCTGGCATGTGTGGAAGCCCAGAAGCTAGCCGGCGCCTGACGGAATCCGTTCGTCGCGCCGCACCCTGTGCGAGCCGTCGTCCTTGTGGATCAGGCAGACACCTGTCGGCTCTGCTCTGTACCGGATGCTGAGCCCGTATTCAGCAAGGCCAGGGCCTGCTCCGGCGGGACCGCCTTGCCGAACAGGTATCCCTGGCCGAAGCTGCAGCCCAACTGCTTGAGATAGTCGAGCTGGCTTTCCTGCTCGATGCCTTCTGCCGTCGTCGAGATGCCCAGGCCGCTCGCCAAAGCAACCGTGGTTCTGACGATCTTCGACTTCTTTTCGTCCTGCTCCAGGCCGGAGACGAAAATCCGGTCGATCTTGATCTTGTCGAATGTCAGGACGGAAAGTTGCGCCAGGCTGGAATAGCCGGTGCCGAAATCATCCAGAACGACGCGGATGCCTGCGCCGCGAAGATCTCTGATCATGGCCGCGGCCAATTCGGTGTCGCGCACCAGGGCGCTTTCGGTGATCTCGATTTCCAACCGATGGGGGTTGAGGCCGGTTTCCCCCAGGATCTTGAATATTTTCAGGCCCAGGTAACGGTCTTCCAGCATTCGGGGTGAGATATTGAAGGCAAGACCCACCTGTTTCGGCCAATCCATGGCGTCCCTGCACGCCTGGCGGAGCAATTGTTCAGAGAGCTCCGAAATCAGGCCGGTCGTCTCGGCCATGCGGATGAACAGTTCCGGCGAGATGAAACCGTCCTCGGGCGTGTTCCATCGGGCGAGGGCTTCGAAGCCGACGATCGTGCCCCTCTTCAGATCGACGAGAGGCTGGTAAAAGGGAACGATGTCACCATTTGCCACCGCGTCTCGCAACTGGCGCTCGATACGGGTACGGCGGGCGAGATCCTCGTTGATTTCCGGTTGAAACTCCACAAAGGAATTGCGTCCCTGCCGTTTGGCGACGCTCAGCGCCAGGATGGCCTGCTTGACGACGTCTTTCAGCCGGAGGCCATGTTCGGGGTAACTTGAAAGACCCACGCAGGCTCCGACGGAGATCTGCATCCCTTTGATATCGAAAGGCCTGTTCAGCAAGTTTATCAGGTCTTCGGCCAACTTGCGGGCCTGCTCGGGATCGGAGCAGTTCTGGCAGCGGTTCGTTGCCGTGCAGCCGGCGATGAGGAGAAATTCGTCGCTGCCGAGCCGGACGAGAATGGCCTCGGGCATAAAGGCGGAAAGTCTCCCGGCAAGATCGATCAGCAGCGTGTCTCCACCGTCAGGTCCGACCGTTTCATTGACCTTCTTGAAACCGTCCAGATCGAACGCCAGGACCCCGTAGCCTATCTTTCCGAAAGCCGTTTCGACGATATCGGGAGCCTTTTCCTTCAAGAACCGGCGGTTGGGCAACCGGGTGAGAAAGTCGTGATAGGTAATCCAGTCGGCTTTGGATTCCGCAAGCGTGCGGCGTCCCTGCTCGCGTCTGAGGTCGAGGATTTTGCGAAAGCCGAAGGCGTAACCGGCGCATCCGACCAGAAGCGCACCGATAATGATGCCGTCGATATTGGAGTGTAGCTGTGCGTGCCAGCCCACCTGCAGAAGCTTGAGAGCGCCGGCGGCCCATATCGCGACAAATGCAAGACAGACGAAAAATCCAGCCAGCAATCCGTAGCGCATGATTTTGCGCTTGTTGGGTATTTGGAATTCTTTTCGCATCAGGACGGCTCGGATAATTCCGAATAATTTTCAGGTGGTAATATTGACATTGCAATACTTTGGATTGTCTTAACGCTCAGAGCTGGCCCCCTCATTTTTAAAGGGGTGAGAGATAAGGTCCCTTGACTTTGCAGTGCACAAATCCCATAAAGTGATCATCGCATTCGACCGCCGCGTGAGCGGTCCGCACAAAAGCGCTGACTTTCTAGCGCTGGATATTGTGCAAGATGCAGTCTCAATCGGTTTTCGTAAAACCGGCATTTTCCCGAGTTCCCATTTCACGCGGGGTTCTGACGATCGGCGCGACCTGAGCGGACAATCCAGTCCCAGGTGAGTGTGCCAGTCGTAACCGCAATCTCAGACTCCACCGCCGATAGGTCGTGGGGATTTGGCGCATTTTGCCGCAATCCGGCGGAATGCAGTTCCAGAAGGGTATCACTTGACAGAATTTAAATCGCTTGGCCTCTCCGACCAACTTCTGAAGGCCATCGAGGCGAACGGCTATGAAACGCCGACGCCGATCCAGAAAGACGCAATCCCGCTTATCCTCAAAGGCGAAGACCTGATGGGTCTCGCGCAGACAGGGACCGGTAAAACCGCTGCCTTCGGTTTGCCTTTGGTTGAACGGCTTCTTGCCGATCCCAGAACGCCGGAGCCCAGGGGAGCGCAGGCGCTGATCCTTGCCCCGACACGCGAGCTGGTCAGCCAGATCGCGAAGAACCTGGTGTCTTTCGTGCGCGGCACGCCGCTCAGGGTGACGTCCGTCGTCGGCGGCGTGTCCATCAACAGCCAGATCAAGCGCATGTCGCGCGGAACGGATATTCTTGTCGCGACGCCCGGGCGTCTGCTCGATCTCGTCGACCGGAATGCCGTGACCCTGAAGAGCGTATCGTTCCTGGTCCTCGACGAAGCCGACCAGATGCTAGATCTCGGCTTCATCCATGCCCTGCGCAAGATCGCAGCGCTGGTTTCGAAGAAGCGCCAGACTCTCCTGTTCTCGGCAACCATGCCGAAGCAGATCAACGAACTGGCCCAGTCCTATCTCACCGATCCGGTCCGGGTCGAGGTCGCGCCCGTCGGCAAGACAGCGGACAAGGTCGGTCAATGCGTCCATTTCATGGACCAGAAGGCCAAGACGGACTTCCTCGTTTCGACGCTGTGCGAGCGGCCCGGTGACATGTCTCTCGTCTTCTGCCGCACCAAGCACGGTGCCGAACGGCTGATGCGCAAGATGGTCTCATCCGGCATCAAGGCAGGCTCCATTCACGGCAACAAGAGCCAGAGCCAGCGTGAGAAGGCCATCAAGGGTCTTCGCGAAGGGCAGATCAAGGTTCTCGTTGCGACAGATGTCGCGGCCCGCGGCATCGATATTCCGGGCGTCAGTCACGTCTATAATTTCGAGCTGCCGGAAGTCGCGGAAGCTTACGTCCACCGGATCGGCCGGACTGCGCGTGCCGGTGCGGATGGCGAAGCCGTGGCGTTGTGCAGCCCGGAAGAAATCGGCCTGTTCCGTCAGATCGAAAAGCTGATCGGCATTTCGATCGAAGTCGCCAGCGGCGAAGTTCCGCCTGCGAGCGCCGCCGTTTCCCCCGGCAAGGGCCGGGGCGGAAACCGCGGGCGCCAGAACAATGGTGGCCAGAACAACGGCGGCCGGAACAACGGTGGTCGGAACAATGGCGGCCGAAACAATGGCGGTCAGGGCAGAGGCGGACAGTCGTCTCGCTCCAATGACAACGACAATGCGGCGTTCAAGCCGCGTGGGGCGAAGCCGAGACGGCCTGCCCGCCGGCGCACGGAAGCTGCATAAGCAACAGCTTGGGGACGGTTCCTCGACCGGTGGCAGATAAGCCGCCGGTCGCTGCTTCCACGCCGCAATTTTGTGCGGATAAGAAATCTCCATATTCATTCGAAAAAGCGTTTGACCGTTTTGTCACTTGTATGTATACAAACGAAAATGGTTGACGCAAGGGAACTTGCGGGTGTCTGCGGTAGCCGAATTGGTCGAGCCGGACACTGATTGGTGAGGCGCATTTTACCGTCCGGTAAAGTCTGCCTTATCGCATATTGAGCTTCGGTAGCTTTAAAGCCGCGGAATACTGTGTATCAGAGTCAATTCAGTCCTCTTGTCCGTGCATACCCGGATGAGGCGCGGTCTGTATTGCTGTTTGTAATAGTGAGGGGACGACCAGGTCGTCCGATCATGGAAGAATGCTCAGGTGAGGGCGCCAAGTCCACACTTGAATGTATACATAATATCTTGTGGTAGCGGGCAAAGCCCGGGTTCCGGTTCAACAAGACGAACAAGCAGTTCGCGGGAACCCATATGGCCTTTGACAACCGCGACCGGCTGCTCCGACTTGTGTCGGCAGCCTGCCGGAAAAGACCCATCGGCCACAAGCAAACGGCACCGGGATCCTCCCCGGTGCCGTTTTTGTTTGTCCGGTGCTTTGTTCCTGGGCCGTCCGGCAGACGTTTGCCTTACATATTCGGATAGTTGGGGCCGCCGGTCCCTTCGGGAACCGTCCAGGTGATGTTGCCGTTCGGATCCTTGATATCGCAGGTCTTGCAGTGGACGCAGTTCTGCGCGTTGATCTGGAACCTCGGCGCGTCTTCGCCTTCTTCCACCCATTCGTAGACGCCTGCGGGGCAATACCGGTTCGAGGGGCCGGCGAAGATGTCGTGTTCCGAGGACTTCTGCAGCGCTTCGTCGCCCACCTTCAGATGGATCGGCTGATCCTCCTCGTGGTTGGTGTTCGACAGGAACACGGAGGAGAGCTTGTCGAAGGAGATCACGCCGTCCGGCTTCGGATAATCGATCTTCGGACAATCCTTGGCCGGCTTGAGGGTGGCCGCATCGGTCTTGCCGTGCTTCAGGGTGCCGAAGAAGGAGAAGCCGAACAGTTCGTTGGTCCACATGTCCATCCCGCCGAGCGCGATGCCAAGCACGGTGCCGAACTTCGACCAAAGCGGCTTCACGTTGCGAACCGTCTTCAGATCCTTGCCGATTTCGCTCGCCCGCCAGGCGGCGTCATAGCCGGTCAATTCCGTATTGGCTTCGCCCCGGCCGATGGCTGCCATGACCTCTTCCGCCGCCAGCATGCCGGACAGCATGGCGTTGTGGGAGCCCTTGATCCGGGGCACGTTCACGAACCCGGCCGAGCAGCCCATGATGAGACCGCCGGGGAAGGAGAGCTTGGGAACGGACTGGTAGCCGCCTTCGGTGATCGCCCGTGCGCCATAGGCTATGCGCTTGCCGCCCTCGAAGGTGTCGCGAATGGCCGGGTGGGTCTTGAAGCGCTGGAACTCGTCGAAAGGCGACAGCCACGGATTTTCATAGTTCAGGTGCAGCACGAAGCCGACCGCCACCTGGTTGTCCTCCAGGTGGTACAGGAACGATCCGCCGCCGGTCTTGCCGTCGAGCGGCCAGCCGAAGGAATGCTGGACCAGTCCGGGCCGATGCTTCTCCGGGTCGATCTGCCACAGTTCCTTGAGGCCGATGCCGAACTTCGGAACGTCGCAGTCCCGGTCGAGGGCGAATTTCGCGATCAGTTCCTTGGCAAGCGAACCGCGCGCACCTTCGCCGATCAGCGTGTATTTCGCCCGCAGTTCCATACCGCGGGTGAACTGGGCGTTCGGCTTGCCGTCGCGGCCGATGCCCATGTCACCAGTGGCAACACCGACGACGCGACCATTGTCGTCATAAAGGATTTCGGCGGCCGCGAAGCCTGGATAGATCTCGATACCGAGCGCCTCGGCCTTTTCCGCCAGCCAGCGGCAGACGTTGCCGAGCGAGACGATGTAATTGCCGTGATTGTTCATGAGTTTCGGCATGAACATGTTCGGCAGGCGCAGGGAACCGGCCGGACCGAGAACCAGGAAATGATCGGCGGTGACCGGGGTCTTGATCGGCGTGTCCTCGTCGCGCCATTCCGGCAGCAGTTTGTCCAGCCCGATCGGGTCGATGACGGCACCGGACAGGATATGGGCGCCGACTTCGGAGCCTTTCTCCAGAACGACGATGCTCAGCTCTTCGCCCTTCTCATCGGCGATCTGCTTCAGCCGGATCGCGGCAGCCAGACCGGCCGGGCCGGCGCCGACGATAACGACGTCAACGTCCATGCTTTCGCGTTCGCCAAGCTCTGCCCCATCCTGTTCGGACATTGAGTTCTCCCTCGCTTGATATCCGGTCATGGCCGGATACTACCCCTTTTGCATCATCGGCCTTAAGTACGCACGACCCTACCGGCAGCCTTGCCCCGATCAAGTGCGAATTTCGGCTTATGTCATCCGATTGGCACATAGACTGAAAAGTCGTTCCGTCGTCAAGTCCATGGCTTACGCTTACGTAAGCGGAATTTTTAGTCCGGGTGAGGCGCCCGAAGGGAGTCATTCTGTTGGACAAGCGGCTTTACGCGGATAAAACATCCCGCCTTCGCTTTGTCACAGGACGTGGGAGCGAATAGAATACCTGCGGAGGCCATAAGGTGCAGTCGATGGATCAGGCAAACAGGGAACTTGAAGCGCTGCTGGATTTTTATCTGGCAAGCGGAATCGATTGCCTGCTGGAGACGGATCCGGTCGATCGTTTTGCCGAAACCGCAAGGCTCGCCGAAAGGCGGGCGGGCGAACAGATGTTCCGCCCCTCCGACCGTCAGGTTCAAGGGCCAGGCCCTGCCGCAGCCCAATCTCCCCTGTCCCGGATGCCGGGAGCGGATAGACCCTTGCCGCAAACGGCCCCGCACTCGATATCGTCTAACCCGGCAGCGCAGGCGCAGGGTGGCGAAGCTTCCGGGGGCGGGGCTTCGGCGGTTCTCCCGAACGCATCAGTCGTGGAATCCGCCCGCGATGCCGCCGGGAACGCTTCGACGCTTGAGGAGCTTCGCGCCTGCCTGGAAGGGTTTGACGGCTGCAATTTGCGTCTGACGGCCAAGAATCTCGTTTTTGCCGACGGCAACCCGCAGGCCCGGGTCATGTTCGTCGGCGAGGCTCCGGGCCGGGATGAGGATTTGCAGGGCAAGCCCTTTGTCGGCCGCTCCGGACAATTGCTCGACCGGATGCTGAACGCCGTCGGCCTGGACCGGTCAGGCGCCTATATCGCCAATGTGGTGCCCTGGCGCCCCCCC